>Ga0208184_100019_pt1 | contig 217732 bp, 195 predicted proteins | sample Virmet3651_4511_FD_185736 | JGI IMG/M metagenome (GOLD analysis project Ga0208184, IMG submission 185736) | Marine viral communities from the Southern Atlantic ocean transect to study dissolved organic matter and carbon cycling - metaG... | ecosystem: Environmental > Aquatic > Marine > Oceanic ... | reverse complement strand
GGTCTACCGTGACGCCGCGCTCGGCCAGGATCTCTTCCAGATCCCGCGAGGAGACGGCGTAGCGAACATAGAAGAACACCGCGTGCAGGATCACCGACTTCGGATAATGCACTCCTTTGAAATCGATTACGTCAAATCCCTTTCACCAACTCACTGACACTGCTGGCATATCCGGAGACGCTACAAAACCAAAAACTTTGCGACAGTACCCCCTACGGCGGATGTAACTCGCCCTCAGCGTCCGCGCCGGAACAGGTTGCCAATGGTCTGAAACACCAGATCAAAATCGTAACACATACTCTGATGGCGCTGATAAATCAGATCCAGCCGCGCTTTTGCGGGCACGCAGATGCGGGAATAGACCGCATGGGTCTCCTCGCGCGTGGCGCAGCGCTCCAACAGCATCGCCTCATGTCTGTGGTAGGCAATCGAAGCCAGCCCTGTCACGCCGGGGCGCGACTTCAGCACCTCTGCATAGATCTCGGGGTGGGCTTCGACATATTGCCGAAGGGGTGGGCGCGGGCCGACAAAGGACAGATCGCCCTTGAGGATATTCCAGAGCTGCGGGAACTCATCCAGCCGCTTTGAGCGCAGCCATGCGCCGGTTTTGGTGACACGGGCTGCCTTGTCACCGCCCGAGACACCGCTGTCCTCGTCAACAAGGGTCATGGTGCGCAGTTTCCAGAGTCTAAATGGGCGATTTATGCCCTTCATCCGCTCTGCCACATAGAACACCGGGCGGCCTTCTTTCCAGAGCAGCCACAAAAGCAGCCCCAAAAGGATCGGGCCAAGGATCACGATCAACAGCGTCGCGAAAATGAGGTCAAACAATCGCTTGTCCCATGTCATGGGCTGGCTTCATCCTTCATATGTGGCTCTAACAAGGCCATTTCGGCCACCATCTGCACCGGATCCGCCACATGCAGCTGCATCTTGGGGGCCAAGAACCCGCTCAGGCGTCCAAGGTCAAGCGCCACCTCTGCAATCGCCGCATCCGACGCTGGTACTGTGGCAAAATCCCGCCCTGCTGCTTGCAACAACGCGCCCATCTCGATCGGGCCGGGCTGGGCGATATTAAGCACATCCGGCAGGTTCGGTGCTTCCATCAGGGCCGCGATCACATCGGCCAGCGTCAGCACCCCGATGTAGCTGCGCCGCGGTGTGCGCCCGTCTTTGAACTGATCCAGACGAAACCCGGGTTTCCAGCCCCCGAGGATCACATCGAACCCGGCGATATTGCCAATCCGCAGCACCGAGACCTCTACCCCCAGTTCTGCCGCCAATGCACGGGCGCGTGCTTCCATATCGGCCTTGGCCGCACCATAAGGGTTGGCGGGTGAGAGGCGGGTCTCTTCGTGCAAAGCCCCCTGCCCTGCGCCATAAACCGCCGCTGATGAGATCAGCACCACCCGCACACCAGCCGCAGCCCCCGCGCGCACCGCGGCCTCTGCCAGATGGGTATTGAGCGCCAGATCCTCCCCGCGCGCAGGCACGGTGCCCGCCAGACAGAGGATCTGCCCGGCCGCCTGCGCTGCCTGTGCCAATGCCTCCGGCTGTGCCAGCGGGTCAAACACATGCCAATGGGCGCCGGACTGCGCGCGCCGCGCCTGCCAAAGCGCCGCCTCCGGCCCCCAGCGATACCGCAGCGCGCGCCCGATCCGGCCGGTGGCACCAAGCACAAGCGGGGTCAGCAGGAATGTCACAGACGCGCGGGTCATTGCTCTTGGGTCCTGTTTGCAAGGGGGCAATCATTGACGATACGCCCCCCACCAGTATGGTGCCTGCAACATATTCACAAACACGCCCCGAGCGCCATCGGGACAAGGACTGTATGCTGAAACTCTCGCTTCTGGTCGCGGCCGTCTCCGTCGCTCTTCTCCCTGCCGCCTGCTCTCGCCTGCCCGGCGGAGCCCCTGCCAGCGAGGAAATCCTGAAATCAGCTGCCGATGCGGATGCGGATTTTGCGCTTTATGCGGTCAATCGGGCTTTCCTGCCCACCGTTGCCCATTGGCCGACCACCGGCAAGCAAGAGTCGCTTGGTTGGATTCGCGCCAGCCAAGGCCCAAAGACTCAAATCATCCAAGCTGGAGATCGGCTGACGCTCAGAATATGGGACAGTAACGACAACTCTCTGCTGACCTCGGTTGAGCAGAAGATGGTACAGCTGCAAGACGTACGTGTCACCGCAAACGGCTCCGTGTTCCTGCCCTATGTGGGCGATGTGAATATCAACGGCCTAACTCCTGAGTTGGCCCGCAAAAAGCTGCAGCAGGAACTTGAGAGCATTGTACCCTCCGCCCAGCTACAACTCGACATGATCGAGGGACGCAACAACTCAGTTGATTTGGTGTCCGGCGTGATCAGCCCCGGCACCTACCCAATGCCTGATCGCAATTATTCCGTAATGGGGTTAATCGCCGCCGGTGGTGGGATTGCAGCAGGCCTCAACAATCCACAAATCCGACTGATGCGCGCAGGACGGCTCTATGGCACCTCGGTGGACAGCCTGCTCAACCATCCGCAAAAGGACACGCTGCTGCGTGGCGGCGACCGGGTCTTTGTCGAAGAAGATGAGCGGTATTTCCTGTCGTTTGGGGCCACAGGCACCGAAGATCTACATATCTTCACCAAGGATGAAGTCTCGGCAATGGATGCGCTGTCGATTTCCGGCGGGTTTCAGGACGGCAAGGCCGACCCCAAGGGACTGCTGATTTTGCGGGAATACCCGGCTTCTGCGGTGGCGCCCGGTGTGCGGGGCCCACGGCAGACAAGGGTGGTGTTCACCCTTGATCTGACCACCGCAGACGGGCTGTTTTCGGCCCGTAACTTTCAGGTCAATCCCGGCGATCTGGTCATGGCCACCGAAAGCCCGATCAATGATGCGCTGACCATCTCCAACCTGATCGGCAATATCTTTGGGGTCTTCAGCCGCGCCGGTCTCTGATCGGCACCTCACGCGTCAGTTCTTCGAGGACCAGCTGAACCACAAGATCCAGTTTTAGCAGGGCCTCGTTATGGGGCACTTGTTTCATCGCCTACGCGGGCATCAAATAGGGCAGGTCAAGACAGACCCGCTGGGACGAAGTGAAGGACCACCGGCTGACGCCGGAGGCATCACTTGGAAGAATGTAATTTCAGGTATTGGTTGATGACGTCGTCAGTCACATTTCCGGAGGTCGTGGAGAAGTACCCGCGCGCCCAAAAGCGCCTACCCCAGTAGCGTTTGCGCAGGTCGGAGAACTCCATCTGGATGCGGCGCGACGAGCGCCCCTTGATCCGCTGCATCACGTCCGACAGGGACCGCTTCAGTGGGATCGAAAAAAACATGTGGACGTGGTCGCGCGCCAGAACGCCTTTCACGATATGGACGCCGAGTTCTTCACAGGTCTGGATGATAATTTCTCGGATCCGCTCACGCATGGCACCCTGCAAAACCTTATACCTATACTTCGTCGCCCACACGACGTGGTATCTGTGATAAAATCGCGTGTGCGCGGATGACGAATAGCGCATGAACTTTCTCCCCGGAATCTAAAGCCATACCCCTTCGAGGGCTTCAGGTTCCGGGGAGAAAGATCAGAACAAATTCTCTGAAGCGGACCGGCTGGAAGCCGGTGGCTTCGATTGTAGGCAACCTGCCTCATCTTGCTGGTTTCCTCTGGAAACATGCCCAACAAGGCTCACGCCACAGACAGAACCACATACGAAAACGGGCCCCTGCCGGAAGGGCCCGTCTCGACCTTGGCTCTGCGTCATGCCCATCGAGGCGCGCCCCCAGAGCGTATCACAGATCAGTTGGTGGTGGTGGTGGTAGTCTCGTCATCGTCATTGACAACAACGCCAACCACAACCGCTGCGGCCACAACGCCTGCTGCGATACCTGCGGCACCCAGACCGCCAACACCCAGACCGAGGCCTGCACCGGCACTCGCGCCGGCACCTGCGCCTGCTGCGGCACCTGCACTGCCTGGACCTGCAGTGCCGCCTACTGCTGCACCACCCTGAGCTTGAGCCATTGCGCCACCTGCGGCCATTACCGCGATTGCGGAGACAGCGAGAAATTTCTTCATAACTAAACACTCCTGTGGAGATTGAGGTTCCTTGAGGGCACTCTATGAGAGAGCCCCGTGTATTTCAACGCCCCCCATATCAGCTAGATCCTTACATTTCAGTTTTTATTCTGTCGTTGCCGAAAAAACGCGCGCGCTTTTGCTGATGGGGCAATCCGGGGTGGCAATTGCGCGCCAGATATCTGGCCGCACAGATGCAACCCTTTGAAATCAGAGAGCAGACCGCGCCTTAGGCTCAATCCACCACCTGACGGGTTCGGATATAGCCAATGACGGGCCCGGCCCATTGCCGCGACTGGCGTATGCGCCCGCCAGTGAGGTCGACCCAGTAATCATTGACCACCTCGCCCCCTTTGCCGTCACTGCAGCGTTCCTGCAGGCGGCGTGTGGGGTAGGCGCGCTCGACCACCTCCAAGGAGACCCGGCCCAGATCGCGCCGCTCACAGGCCAGCGTGACGCGATAAGATCCGCTGTCATCGCCGCGGAACAGGTAGCTGCGTTGCCCGCCCGCAGCAGGCCCCATAGCGCCCTGCCCGTCTGCGGGCACTTGCGCTGTGATCATGCCGCCCCTGAGGCCCCGGGTCGAGATCAGCATGCCATCGCGAAAGCCAAAGCTGACGTTGTCGATGCTGCGCCACAGTTCGATCCGGCCCGGTTCATCGTCCCGCCGCGCCATCTGCAGGGTCAGGTAATCGCGCAGATCCTGCTCTTCGATCACCACCTCCACATGCGGGTCCTTGATGCTGGCCAAAAGCGCCCGTGTCAGGGTTGGCGGCTGCGGTTTGCTACCACCCCCAAACCGTTGCTTGATCTGGTCACGAATCAAACCGCCCACCTCAAGCTCCAGCGGTGTGTCCTCTGGTCCCTGCGCGCAGGCCCCCAGCATGGCACATAGGCCAAGGGCATAAATCAGATGTTTCATTCCCAGAACCTCGCCCGCTGCTCACCGAGACTTTTGCGATGTGCGCCGCGCACCTGTTCATAAAGCCGTCCCGGCACCTCGACGCGCTGGCCGCCATCGCGCTGCACCGGGCGGATGGTCATGCTGTATGCGTTGCGCGAAGGCTGCCCCAGCAGCCAGTTCAGCGGAATGGTCAGCCTGATGCCCTTGTCAAAAGAGCCTTCGCCAAAATCCTCTGCCGAGACATCGGTCACCGTAAAGAACCCGCCAAGCTCCCAGCCGTTGTTGAAGGTGCGCGTCAGCGACACCGTAGTGCCGATATCCCCGGCCAGATAGCGGCCCGCATCCACCTGCAGCAGGTAGTTCTTTGGCAGCTCCAGATAGGCCGAGGCATGGCCTGTCAGCACATCATAGTCACGAAAGCCCAGACGCTGATCAAAATCACGCTGGCGCACGTAATTGAGTTCGGCCCCAAGACCCAGACGGCTGTCCACCGGCTTCCATAGGATCTCGCCGGACAGCCCGCCATACATGCTCTCGAAATAACCCAGCGAGGCGCGCGCATAGAGGTTGCGGCCCGCGCTCCAGCGCCGCTCCACATAAAGCTGTTCCAGCGTGGTGTCGGCCTGCGCATATTCACGCTGATCGGTGCGCACCTGCGGTAGATTCGATGTGCCCGGACGCCCATCGGCCACATTGCCCCAAATCCGCTGCCGGATTGCGCCTGCTAGTTTCCAGCCCGGCGCCGGGCTGTAGCTGGCCTTCAGATCCACACCAAGATCAATCCGGAACGGCACCGAAGGATCAAAGTAGGACGGCGAGGTATAGGGGCTGAGTGAGTATGAAAACGCCGGATAAAGGTCTTCGGACAAAAGCGCATCCTCAGCCGCCGCACCAGCATCCTGCACCGCCGCCACCGCCCAGATCGCATCCGGGGCCTCGGGGGAAAATTCCAGCGCTTCCAGATCAGAGCGGCGCACCACCACAGCCGACAGCCCCAGCCCGCCGCTTGTGGGCACGATGCGGAAGGTCTCAACCGAAGGCGGCAGGCTTTGCGCCATCGCCCGCGCCGCCCGGCCCACTGCGAGGGCCTGGGATTGATAGCGGGTGTTGCGAATACGCGCTTCCGCCGTGGTGCCGCGCAAAGTCACGCTTTCCAGAAGAAGCCCATCCTGCCGCAGCGATTGCGCCAGGAGATCGCGGGTCTTGAGCTTGGCGCTGTTGCTGTCAGCCCAGGCCGTGGTCCAGAGTGCTTCATCCTGCGCCCAAGTGCTGCGCGGCACCACCGGCGAGGGAGCGGGCACCTGCATGGGCGTTGGCGGATGGCGCGGGTTCATCTGGATCTGCGCCGAGATCCCAAACTCCGACCCATAGAGATAATAGGCCCCAAGCCGCAGCTGGCGGCTGGCCTGATACTCAACCCCGAAGTTGAAATCCGATTTGCGCTCAAAGACGTTGGATTGCTGGGTTTCCTGCGTATAGGCATCCGTGGAATATTCGGCCTTTACGCCCCAGCGCCCGTGCCTCCACTCGATCCCTGCAAAGGGGGCCACATCGCCTCGGAACCAGCGGTCCACCCCCAGTTCCCCACCGGTATCGCCCGGCGTAAACCCCGGTCGGTTGCCAAGTGTTGCCACGGTCCCGCTGGAGCCCAGACGCCCCCAGCCCAGACCGGCAGAGAGTTTAAACTGCCCCGGCAGCGCCTCGGGCGTGATGGTCTTGGTGGCGACGATATATTCGCCGCCATAAATCCCGGTGCCTGCCAGATCCTGAAGCCCCACCGCCACCGCCGGACGATAGCGTCCCTCCTGCCAGAGACGGAACCGCAGATCGAAATTGCGGTCGTAGAAATCGCCAAAGTTGAACAGGTTGCGATCTTGCGTCTCCGTATAGCGAAAGGCCACCGACACCCACGGCAGCGCCTGCACCTGCAGGTTCATACGGGTAATGCCGCCAAAGCTGCTGACAGAGGTGGCAAATTGCGCATCCGGCATCATCTCGGCACTGGGCATGTCGATCACACCGGGGTTGCCATAAAAGTTGAGGCTCGGGGTTTCGGGCCAGGCAAAACCGCGCGGTGTGCTCTCGTCGGCCAACAGGGCCTGCGAAAGCCCCGTACTCATCATCAAGGCCAGAAGGATGCGCGCAGGTTTTGCGCTTAGATAAAACCTCGGGCCCGCGTTTGGGCCAGACAGGGTCGGGATCGGGAAAGTCACGCGCGGCTATCCTTGCTCAGTCTTATCGTTGTTGTTGGTCTTTTCCTGCCGGGCGACACCAGATCGAACGGGAGCCGAACTGGGGCCGACAAGCAGGAGATATCCACCTGTTGTCTTGCTTACTGCCCTACCCTTCGACACCGATCAACGGTCAAAGCGGCTTTGTTGCAACCTGTGGCACTCAGGACGTCTTGCGATCCCGGTCGGCCTGCACATAGCCTTCGACCCAGCGCAGGATAATATGGCGCGCGCCCTCTTCATCGCCCACCGCCACCGCCTGCCGCAGAGCCCGCATAAAGGCGGCCACTTCGATCTCAGAGAGCACCGCCTCGCGCGCGCAGAGGATCTTGGGATGGGCGGTGCGGATCAGCTCGCTCGAGAGGGTCAGCTCTTCTTGCATTTTCTCTCCCGGACGCAGGCCGATGATCTCGATGGCGATATCACCTTCCGGATGGTCCGCGTCGCGCAGGCTGTAACCTGCAGCCTCGATCACCTGACGGGCCAGTTGAAGGATCGAAACCGGCTCTCCCATATCCAGCACAAAGACCTCGCCTCCCTTGGCCTCAGCGCCGGCTTGCAGCACCAGCTGCACCGCCTCGCGGATGGTCATGAAGTAGCGTTTGACCTGCGGATCGGTGACCGTCACCGGACCACCGCGGCTGATCTGTTCCTGAAACAGCGGGATAACAGACCCCGAAGAGCCCAGCACATTGCCAAAGCGCACCATGGTAAAAACCGTGCGCCCGGCAGAGCTGTCGCCGCTTGGGTCACAGCGCGAGGCCAGATCCTGCACGATCAGCTCCGCCATCCGCTTGGACGCCCCCATCACATTGGTCGGGCGCACCGCCTTATCCGAGGACACCAGAATGAAACGTTCCACCCCAAATTCCGCCGCCGCAGAGGCCAGCGTCTGGGTGCCAAAGACATTGTTCGCAAGCCCCGGCAGCGGGTTGGTTTCCACCAACGGCACATGTTTGTAAGCAGCCGCATGCAGCACCACCTGCACCTTATGGCGCTCCAGCACCCGGCGCACCTGACGCGGATCGGTGACCGACCCCAGGACCGGGACCAGTTCAATCCCCGCGCCCTCAAGCTGCTGGCTGAGTTCTTGGTGGATGGTGTAAAGCGCCAGTTCCGACAGCTCATAAAGCACCAGTTTGGTGGGGCGGCAGGCTAGAACCTGACGGCTGAGTTCCGATCCGATCGACCCTCCTGCACCGGACACCAGAACCACCCGTCCGGCATAGGACCCGGCACTGGCCTGAAGCGGCATATCGCAGGCATCCCGGCTCAAAAAACTCTGCGGGGCCACCGGGGTCAGCTTTTCCACCAAAGCCTCTTCGCCAATCAGCTGGGCAAAGGAAGGCAGCGCCTGCACCTCCAGCCCAAAGTTTTGCAAACGATGAATTATACGGGCCTGTTTAGGCGAACTCAAAGAAGGCATCGCCAACAAAACACGTTTGATTCGTCTGGCCTCTACAACTTCCGAGATACGCGACGGCGCATACACTGGGAGCCCCATTAACATGAGCCCTTGCAACGATTTATTGTCGTCAACGAACGCTACTGGATCGATCCCATCGTGAGCCTTCAATGCTTGAGCCAGCTGAGTACCCGTGTTACCCGCGCCGTATATCAACACCCGCGCACGCGGGCGAGCTCTACGGTAAACTGCTAAGACCACCTGAAGCAGGAAAGCACGAGCTGCTACCATTATCAGTAGATAAATCAGGCCGAAAACAACAAACAATCCCGCTGGTAGCTCAGGACCAAAAATGGCGCTCAGCGTTGCCGCGCTCAGCGCAGCGAACAGCGCGACAAGTGCTGTTAACCCGACGGCATGACGCTCATAAGCTATCAGCTGAACACGCGGGATACCCAACCAGTATGAGAGTCCACCCGTACCGAGTAGTATATACGGCATCAAGGGTAGCATCTTCCCTACGATGATTAGAGAAGATGAAGGCATATTCTGAAGCATCAAGGCAAAGAACAAAGCAGCTGGCAGAAGCCCCAGATCCAAAACCAGAATAATCATCGCCTTCTGCTGTCGCGTGAGCGCCTCCAGAAGTTTTAGCATTCCCTCATCTACCTCAATACTAGAACCTTGTTTTCCTCTGCACTGCAGAACGCAGCCTGAGAGGTCAATACACAATATGCAAAGGTGACTTCCCTTGCGGTGAAACTACCATAGCATGTAATCTGCACTCACCCGAATGAGAAAACGGTGCCGTACCGAGTTGAGCGATATCTCACCGTTCGTCCGCTTAATTTGTAGCCTCTCGCTACGTGAGCAGGCTAAGATTAGTATGGGCGCATCGACATCCAAAGAGATATAAGTCAGTACTACATACCTATTGTTTCGCACGCGAAACAATAGGCCAGCATACGTGACCTACTAATCTCAGGTTCGCTACGGGGATTAGGCTCCAGACTCATTGTTTTAGAGCCCGAACAAGACGATTGCTGCGAGCGCGATTGCGGAGAGGAAGACTTTCGGTCACCTGTCATATCGGGTTGCGACACGCCGCCAATCCTTGAGCCTGCCGAACATGATCTCGATCCGGTTGCGCCTCTTGTATCTCCGCTTGTCGTATTTGATAGGTTTGTCGCGCGACTTCCGTCCTGGGATGCAGGGCTTAATGCCCTTTTCTATTAAGGCGTCACAGAACCAGTCCGCATAGTATCCTCGATCTCCAAGTAGCCAGTCAGCCGATGGCAGACTGCTTACCAACGCCTTGGCACCGGTGTAGTCGCTGACCTGACCCGCGGTGATGAAGAACCAGATCGGTCGCCCTACGGCATCGGTGAATGGTCGCTCATGGGCCATCCTCGGGTTTGACAGGGGGGAGGCTTGCGAAGCGATCGACACGCCGAGAGGCGCGGATCAAAGCAGCATGGATTTTCGTAGGGAAAACAGCACCCGTCCGCCCGATCAGAGGCAAGGCTTCTGACGAAAAAGGCAGAACTATCTGGTGCTTTTCAAAGGATATATGGTGGAGCCTAGCGGGATCGAACCGCTGACCTCCTGCATGCCATGCAGGCGCTCTCCCAGCTGAGCTAAGGCCCCATCTTGCAGCGGCACCGGGTGGTGTTCGCCGCTTGGACTGCGATTTACGGGAGGTGGCGGGGGGCTGCAAGCGCAAAATGCGTCTCTTGGCAACTTTTTTGCATGTCGCGTGTAGCAGGGTTTACCCCCTATTCGCACGGACCTGTCACCAGAGATACTGCAGACCAAAGTCCGCACGACTGCTACTGAGAGAACCCGTGCGCCATGGATCTGGTACCCCCAGTGCCTTCGTTGCACGCTAAAGCCAGGATCAAGAAAACCAGCAAACATGCAAGTGGTTAAATCCTGCATGCCTGAAACGCCCCCAGGACAAAGTGCTATGTCACGGGCTCAATGATAACTTTCCTGCCAGAAATCGAGTTTTAGCCGTCTCGCAAGGTAGAGAGGACCTCTTCTGTGTGCTCTCCCAACTCAGGCGCAGGCAGCCGCACTTCGCAGGGGGTACGCGAGAGCTTGACCGGAAAGCCCAGCATGCGCACGTCACCGCGATCCCCATGCGGGACGTCGATAGACATCTCCTGCGCCTTTATCTGCGGATCCTCAAACACGTCCTTTAATGTCTGGATTTTGCCGGTTGGCACCCCTGCCCGATTCAATCGAATGATCCAGTTTTCCTGCGTATCGCTAGCAAGTGCAGCATCAAGAATCCCGTGCAACTCATCGCGTCGTTCAAATCGTTTGGCATTGCTGTCAAATCGCGGATCTTCGAGAAGTTCGGCAAGGCCGATTTCGGTCAGCAGACGTTGCAGCACTTGATCGTTTGACGGGGCGATGGCGATTTGGCCGTCCGCAGTATCATAAAGCCCATATGGCGCGACAAGCGGGTGATCATTGCCGGTCCGTTGCGGGTTCTCCCCGGTCACAAAATGCTCAGAGGCGAGATAGGCCATCATGCTAAGCACGCCGTTGACCATAGAAGTTTCAACCGCTTGGCCTCGCCCATCCCGGTTGCGACCATGCAGCGCCGAGACGACCCCAAAGGCCGTGTAAAGCCCGGCAACCAGATCGGTGACGGGCTGCGCCGCCCGCAAAGGGGCCTCCCCTTCGGGGCCGTTCACGCTCATGAAACCACTCATGGCTTGCGCAATAAAATCAAAGGCGGGGCGATCCGTATATGGCCCCTTGGAGCCAAAGCCGTTGACACTTGCAACCACGAGGCGCGGGTTCAGCTCATCCAGCCGCTCCTGGGAGAACCCCATCTTTGCCAACACGCCGGGGCGGAAATTTTCGACCAGCACATCGGCCGTCTTAATCAGGCGGGCAAGATCGGCGCGGCCTTCATCGGAATAGAGATCCAGAACCACGGATTTCTTATTGCGATTGAAGCCTGCAAAATACCATGAAAAGCCGTTTTTATGATGGCCCTGCCCCCGCACGGGATCCCCTGAGGGGCTCTCGATCTTGATGACCTCTGCGCCCATGTCACCAAGAAGCATCGAACAAAATGGCCCCGACAAAACGCGGGTCAGATCGACGACACGAATACCATGAAGTGGGGGCTGCATATCGACAGGAGTGCTCATGCGCGGCTCCCGCTCGAAGAGCGCACTTCATCGCGTCTGTATATGCGCAGACGCGGCCCTGCCTTCATCACCTGACCGGGCAACTTTTGCCCAAGTGCTGCTTCGGTACGCTGTGCGACAGCGATCAGGGCATCAAGGTCGATACCGGTATGGATGCCACTTTCTTCAAGCATGTAGACCAGATCCTCGCTGCAGATGTTGCCCGTGGCACCCGGTGCGAACGGACAGCCCCCGATGCCCGCAACGCTGGCCTCAAATCGGGTGATCCCTTCTTGTAGACCCGCGTAAGCACAGGCCAAACCGACGCCGCGCGTATTATGGAAATGAAGCGCCACATCAGCATCGGGCACGTCGCTGGCAAGGCGGCGGCAACGCTCTTGCACCAGTCGTGGAGTGGCCATGCCAGTGGTGTCGCCCAGGGTGATCTTGGTGATACCGCTGTCTGTATAAGCCTTTGCCACCAGTACGATGTCCTCAACCGGAACGTCGCCCTCAAATGGGCAACCAAAGGCGGTTGCGATGGCTCCGTAGACGGGAACACCAGCGTCCTGCCCCATCTTGGCAATCTCGGCCGCCGCCGCGAGCGAGACCTCGCGCGGGCAGTTTACGTTAGCCTGATTGTGGCTTTGCGAGGCGGAGAGGAAGACCACCATTGCGTCAACGCCGGATTCAATAGCGCGGGCAGCCCCGCGCGCGTTGGGCACCAATGCCGTCAGTTCAGCCCCTCTGCTGCGGTCGATTGCGGCCATGACCTCGGCTGCATCCGCCATGTTGGGAACGGCGCGCGGCGCGACAAAGGAGGTCACTTCCAACTGGGGGACACCGGCTGCGATTAGACCGTTGATCATCTTGATCTTCACATCCGTCGGCACCGGCTCTGGCCAGGCTTGCAAACCATCCCTTGGGCCCACGTCAACAATCCGCACCCGGTCGGGAAATCCCTCTAGTGGAACCTGTGTCATGCGCCCTCCTCCAAAAGCTATTGATGTGGTCGACCACTGCGGTATACCATTAGCGCAAGGAGGGTCAATGCAGACCATGGACAAGGGTAAGTCGGGCGAAAATTCGGAAATGCCGCGCGCCGAGCGTGCTCTACAGGAGATCCGAAAGGACATCCTGTCGATGGCCTTTGCCCCTGGAGAGCCCGTGTCGGAGCGTGCTCTTGAGGAGCGTTACGGGATGTCGCGCACCCCCATTCGCGCGGCCCTTGCGGCCCTGACCGCAGAAGGGCTGATCGTGCGCGACCCTCGACGCGGCTACATGATCGCGCCGATTGATCTGCAAGAAATCCACGACCTTTTTGAATTTCGCGAAGAGTTGGAAGACACCGCCATTCGGCTGGCGTGCCGTCGCGCAAAACCCGAAGATCTGGCAGCACTGCGCCGCACGGTTGAACGTGGACGCACCGATTTCAAAGTTGAGGATTGGATGGCGTCCGGCCTCGATGTGCATGTCGAATTGGCAGCGCTTTCGGGCAATCCGTTTCTGCGCGACGCGGTGCATTCAGCCGTTGGTCGGGCGTTGCGTCTGCGCTGGCTCTTGGCCAGCGACGAGGCCCAGCGCGAAGCCGCTTATCAGGAACATAGTGAACTGCTCGACCTTATTGCCAAAGGCGATGAGGACGAGGCAGCGCGCAAGGTCAGGCTGCACACCCGCGCGGTGCGTGACCAAATCCTTGCCGCTGTGGAGGGCGCGCGCCGCTTTCTCGGCGCGCGCGGCGTTGTCGATCAAAGCTCCGGGCAATAGTCGCCCGGCATCGGCACGCCAAACGACCCCGCAAGCGGTATGAAGCACGCCTTCACACCTTGCGGGCCACAGGACGATAAGGGAGGAACCATGTCCTATACTCGCAATTTGATCGCCGGTGCGCTGCTTGCGTCCGGTCTGACCGCAGTTACGCCGCTCACCGCGAGCGCGGCGGAGTGTATCGCCCCAGCGGATCCCGGTGGCGGATGGGATTTCACCTGCCGCACGGTGGGCCGCCTGTTGACCGAGCTGAAGCTGCAGGACGGCTCTGTGCAGGTGACCAATATGCCCGGCGGCGTCGGCGCAGTGGCCTTTGCCAATGTGGCAGGCAAACGCGCAGATGACGGGGATGTGCTGGTCGCGACCTCGACCGTGGGCGTTACCCAGATCGCACAGGGCAAATACCCCGGTGGCGTCGATGTCATGCGTTGGGTTGGCATGCTGGGCACCGATGTAGGCGTGATCGTCGTGCCTGCCGATTCCGAGTACGAAAACATCGGCGATTTGCTCGACACCCTCAAAGCCGATCCGACCGCCGTTCCGGTGGCAGGCTCGTCGGGCGCAGGTGGATGGGATCACATCCGTCTTTTAATGCTTGCAGACGCCGCAGGCATGGACGGCGACGCCTATAAAGCCATCCGCTGGGTGCAGTTTGACGGCGGCAGCCCGGCTGTGACGCAAATGCTGGGCGGTCAGGTGGGTGCGGTCTCCACCGACCTTGGCGAAATCGCAGGCTTTGTCGAATCCGGCGACATCAAGATCCTCGCAGCACTCTCGGATGAACCCATCCCGGCGTTCCCCGATGCACCAACCGCCAAATCGCAAGGCTTTGACGTGACCGGCTATAACTGGCGCGGTTTCTACACTGGCGGCGATGTCTCTGATGACGCCTACCAAGGCTGGGTGGATGAGCTGAAAACTCTGTTTGACACGGCAGAGTGGAAAGAAGCCGCAGAGGCCAACGGCCTGATCACCGTCTGGCGCGGGGGCGATGAATTCGAAGCCTATGTCGCCGATCAGGCAAAACAGATGGAAGACATCTCGCGTAGCATCGGGGTCATCAAATGATCGACCGCATCGCCGGGGCCGTGATCTTTATGATCTCGGCTGCGGCCTTCTGGGTTGCGCGTGATTATGAAGCCAGTTTCGGGGATCCCCTCGGACCGGCAGTCTTCCCGCAGATGGTCGCCGCAGCGGCGGCCATCCTCAGTATTGGCCTGATCCTGCGCCCCGACCCCAACCCGAAAGCCCAACCCTTGCACGCATTCATACGGCAGGCGATGACGCTTGGCGTGCTGATAGGTTACGTGCTGCTGCTTGAGCCGCTTGGCTTCCCACTTTCGACCATGATCGGCACCACCTGTCTGGCCCTACTATTCGGGGCAGAACGGATGAAGGCGGGTCTGACCGGAATCGCCGTCGGCATTTCGCTTTACCTAATCTTTGACACCGTGCTCGGGCTTCCCCTCCCCCTCGCGCCAGCGCGCTTCGGCTGACACACTCCATGGATATTCTGACTTCTCTCCTCAGCGGCTTTGCCGTAGCGGTCACACCGCTTAATCTTGCACTGGCGGTATTTGGCTGTTTTGCGGGTACATTGATTGGTGCCCTGCCCGGCCTCGGCCCCGTAAATGGCGTTGCCATCCTGATCCCCGTCGCCTTTGCCATGAACCTTGAGCCAAGCTCTGCACTCATCATGCTGTCGTGCATCTACTATGGCTGCATGTACGGCGGGCGCATCAGTTCCATCATGCTCAACATCCCCGGCGACGAGCCCGCGATTATGACCACATTGGATGGCTATCCCATGGCTCGTCAGGGACAGGCCGCCAAAGCGCTTGGTATCTCTGCGGTGGCCTCATTTGTGGGGGCGACCTTTGCCACATTGGGTCTGACGTTTTTTGCGCCCTTGCTGGCCAAGGCCGCGATCCACTTTGGCCCGGCTGACTATTTCGCGCTCTATGTGATGGCCTTTGCCACCATTGGAGGCGTCACCGGGGTGAACCCCTTCAAGACCTTGCTGGCAGCCATGATTGGCCTGCTCCTGGCCAGTGTGGGGCTGGATCCCGGCACCGGCACGGCACGTTTCACATTTGGGTCGTTCCATCTCTATGACGGGTTTGATCCGATCGTTGCCATCGTCGGCCTGTTCGCGGTCAGCGAAATCATCATGTATTTCGAGAGCCACGCAGTCGCAGGCACCGGACCGGCAAAACTGGGCCGCGTACTACCCAAGCTCCGAGAAGTGTTCGAAGGTTTTACCGCGTCTATCCGTGGGGCGGTGATCGGCTTTATCTGCGGGGTGTTGCCGGGTGCCGGAGCATCGCTTGGTGCTTTTGTTTCTTACAGCACAGAAAAGCAGATCAGTGACAAGCATGGCACTTTTGGCACCGGTGACCCACGCGGGATCGCAGCCCCCGAAGCGGGCAATAACGCAGCCTCGGGCGGCGCATTGATCCCAATGCTGACGCTTGGGGTGCCCGGCAGTGGCACCACAGCGGTGATGCTGGCACTTCTGGTGTCGCTCAATATTCAGCCCGGACCGCTCTTGTTTGAACGGCAACCCGATCTGGTCTGGGGTCTAATTGCTGCGCTCTATCTGGCGAATGTGGTGCTCTTGGTACTGAACATTCCCATGGTGGGCCTGTTCACGCGGCTTCTGTCCCTGCCACAATGGCTCTTGATGCCGATTGTGGTCATGGTGAGCTTTATCGGGATCTACTCGATCAGCCACTCCACCTTCGATCTCTTTGTGATGATCGGGTTTGGCTTGTTGGGCTATGCACTCAGAAAATTTGACATCTCACTGGTGCCAGTTGTGCTGGGTCTGTTGCTGGGTGCCGATATGGAAAACAATTTGCGTCGGGCGCTGTCGATCTCAGGCGGGGATTTTAGCATTTTGCTGCAAAGCCCGATCGCGCTGGTGATCTATGGCTTTACGGCCCTGATGCTCGCATTTTCCTTTGGCATCGCGATGCGGCGGCGTCCTGCCGTGCTTAATAAATAAGAGAGAGAGGCCCCGCCCGGGGCCCTCTTCACGCCTTAGATTGTGCCAAGCAGGTCTCACGCTTCATTCACCAATTGCTGTGCCACCGTGAGCACGAGGGACAGGCTCGGCATCAATGCTGCCGCTTGTTCTTCGGAGAGCGAGGCGCAGGCTTTCTGCAACGTCCCACGCCATTCATCGCGGATCTCGTTGACCGCGCGCCGCCCCGCCTCGGTGAGATGCAGTTCGGTGGCGCGTGCATCCGTGCTGGAGCGTCTCCTCTCCAACAAGGATAAGCGCACGAGACTGCCGAGGCTGCGGCTGACCACGGGCTGAAACATCCCCGTACGCTCGGTGATCCGTTTCACGCCGCATCCCGGCTCATCATAAATCGCCGCAAGAATGATCGCCTGCTGACTGGACACACCAAAGGTCCGCACAGCCTCCGGACGGTATTGCGAAAACAGAATTGCCAACCGCTCTACGGCCAGTGCGATCTCTATCGTGGTCGCCTTATCTGAACCAGACATGGGGGGCCTCATCTTATGGTCGGCCTGCAAAGACGGCAAAGGCCTGATTTCATTTGGTTTAGACAGGTACACAGCCAAACGTCAAAAAGAAACAAAGGCCCGCGCATGACCGGCGCGCGGACCTCGCCCAACCTAAAGGGATGAGCGTCTTCAGTCTGGTCGCGTGATTACCACTTCATCGTCAGGTCGGCGGTAATCGTACGACCCGCGCCATAATAACAGGCGTTAATACCAGCACAGGATGCCACATAGGTTTTGTCAAAGAGGTTTGAGATATTGAGGCTGAACTCCATATTGCCGGTCTCATACCCCAGCCCCAAATCCGCGACCGTATAAGCAGGAACCGCGTATGCATTGCCCTTGTCCGCATGCGAGGTCCCCGTGTACCGCACGCCACCGCCGATACGCAGCCCTTCAAGGCGGCCGCCAAATTCACGGGTCAGCCAGAGCGACGCCATGGTTTCCGGCACGCCCACGGGTACATTGCCAAGCTCAGATGGCTCAGAGGTCTGGGTGACTTCGAGCTTCATCGCGGTGAGTGCCGCGACAGCTTGCCAGCCGTTCCCAAGATCGCCCTGCGCCTGCAGTTCCAATCCACGAGAGCGGGTCTCGCCGGTTTGCTCGCGACCCCGTGTGGGATGGTTGGTCACCACATTCTGACGAGCGAGATCAAACACCGCACCACTGAGGCGCAAGCCGCCATCTGCTGTCTCGTATTTCAAACCGATCTCATATTGCTCTGCCGTTTCGGGGTCGAAATTCGGCACCGGATCAAACGAGGTGGCGTAGCTGGCATATAGGCGCATGCCGTCACGCAGTTCATGGCTCACACCGATCCGCCCGGTCAATTCGCTGTAGTCCGCATCCGTTCGGCCACCGGTCAAATGGTTGGTGGTTTTTGCGGATACCCAATCATAACGCAGCCCGGCCCAGAGATCGGTGTGGCCCCCTACAGTCATTTGATCCTGCAGATAGATCCCTGTCCGGCGGGTTTTGGTTGTGCTGTTGGTCGTGTAGGCGGGCGCGGTGACCGCTAGCCCATAATGCGGGTCGGTGATGTCGATAACAAAATAGTTCCCAGAAGGATCACCCCCATAGACTGCGCGATTGAGGAAATCCTCGTACCGGTAGTCCAACCCGACCAGCAGACTATGATCCACCTGTCCGGTTGAAAATTCCGTCTCCAGCCGGTTGTCGAATTGAAAGGACGAGACCTGATCACCAGTTGCCATCAACTGGCGCACAAGGAGCTGATCCGGCATCGAAGGAAAGTACGAAGACGCCAGCCCGGCCCCGTAGAGCGTTCTGTAGTCGACCTCGACTTTCGAAAACCGCGCATCTTGCGAGAACTTCAGCCCGTTATCGAAGGCATGTGAAAAGCTATAGCCCACCATCATCTGACGGCGCTCGTAGCTGTCAAAGTTGGTATCACCGGTAAAGAAATCCCGAGGCACCCGCCCAAAAGAGGCCGCGTTTACCGTTGCCTCATATGGCAGGAAACTGGTGACTGTGCCGGTCTCGTCACTCTGGTACTGCGCCAGAAGCGCCAGTTCGGTGCCTTCTTGAGGTGCCCAAGTCAGCGAGGGCGCCACGTAAATACGGTCATCCTCCACATGGTTCACTTGCGTCTTGGACATCCGCCCCAGCATCACGATGCGGCCAAACACTGTACCTGCCTCATTCAATTGCCGGTTGGCGTCAAGCCGTAGCTCCAGCCCTTCGGGATCGGAAATCCCAACACCAAAGCGAGTGAACTGACCTTTTTGCGCGCGTTTGGAGACCAAGTTGACAAGCCCGCCCGGACTGCCTGCGCCATAGAGCGCAGAACTTGGCCCCATCAGCACTTCTTGGCGCTCAAGCCCGAAATTCTCGACCTTGTAGTTGGCAAACGCCTGAGATCGCAGTTGTAATCCATCGAGATAAAGTCCCTGCGCATTGGCGGAGAACCCGCGAATGAAGAACCAATCATACCGCGTATCCGCACCATAAGCCTCAGCCCGGATACCGGGCGAATAGCGCAGTGCTGCGCCAACCGATTTTGCGCCCTGCTGATCCATTTGTTCACGTGTCGCCACGGAAATTGATTGCGGCAGTCGGAGCACATCGGTCGCGGTTTTACTGCCGCTCAACGCGCCGGAGGCAACCAGCCCAGCGTCCGGTCCTAAGACCTCTGTTTTCTCATCGCCAGCTTCTACAAGGATTGGCTCTAGAATGATGGCGTCCGCATCCACCGATTGCGCTGCCAAAGGCAGAGCGCAAAGAGCGGTCCACACGCCACCTACCGTCAACAGCGCTACTGTTTTCTTAGTCATCTCGAATCTCTCGGTGCTTTAATATCACCGGTATGTATCTATGGTTGACAAATTTAGTCAACATTGATCTCAAAACAAAGCCACCCTCTCACGAAACTTCGCGCGCGGGGCAATTTACTCTTTCATGGCAATTCCTTGCGCTGCGTTTTCGGATATAGAACAAGGTAACATGCGGTGCGGAGCGCCCGCGTATCAATCAAAGCTTTGGGAGGAGCATATGGACCATTGGGCATCTGCCTTGGAGCAGCATTGGGGCATTCGTGCAAAGCTGAAATGCCTTGATGGCGAGTATGATCTGAACTTTCTCGCTGAGACACCGGAAGGGTCAGGCTATGTAATCAAAGCCATGCGTCCGGGCTGCGAAGACTGGCTGGTGGATCTACAAATCCAAACTTTGGATCATATCGCAAAAGCCAATCGCGTTTTGCCCTGTCCAACAGTTGTTGCAGCACTTTCGGGAGAAAAGATGCTGCATCTTCAGGATGATGCGGGCGAAACCCGCTTGGTTTGGGTGATTGAGCGCCTGCCCGGTCAATGCTACGCTCATGCCGCACCAAAAACCGAACAACTGATCACAGAAGTTGGGGAAATTCTGGGTGCAACAACGGCGACGCTCAGGGATTTTGAACACCCGAAGCTGTCGCGCGATTTCAAATGGGACCTGATGCGCGCCGATTGGGTTGCGAAGGACCTAGCGTGCATTGAGGATGGCGCACGTAAAACCCTAATCCGCAAAATCTGTGATCAATATCAGGCGCTCAAACCAGAACTTGACCGCTTGCCCCAACAGGCGATCCACAATGATGCCAATGATTACAATATTTTGGTGAGTGGTGGCGCAGGGACGGGTGAGACACCGCATGTAAGCGGACTCATTGATTTTGGCGACATGTGCGCAGCCCCCCGAATTTGTGACCTCGCCATTGCGGCGGCCTATCAGGTGCTGGATCACCCTAAACCTGATGCGGCACTGGCCGCGCTTGTTTCAGGATATCACGCGGTTAACCCTTTGAATGCACATGAGATCGATCTGCTGTGGCCGCTTTTGCGAATGCGTTTGGCGGTGAGTGTTGTGAACTCCACTCTTATGGCCGCAGAAAACCCGGATGACCCTTACATCACCATTTCGCAGGGGCCGGCGTGGCGTTTCCTTGAGGGTCATGATTTGAGCGCGGGTTTGATGGCCGCAAGGCTGCGTGCCGCCTGTGATCTGCCGGTCGTGGATGGCGCAGACCGTGTGATGGCGTGGCTGAATGAGGCGCGCGGCAGTTTTGCCCCCCTGATGGGGCGGGATCTTTCAGATGCGCCAATGGGATCGCTTTCGGTTGAAAACAGCCTCTGGCCACAAAACCCATTTGAGATGCCACTGGCGGAAGCGGCCCGCGTTGGGGAAGAATTCAACCAAGAGGGTCAAATTTGGCTCGGATATTATCACGAGCCACGGCTGATCTACACAGCAGCTGCGTTTCGAAATGGGCCATGGAAAGCCAGCGACCGCCGTACAGTGCACCTTGCGGTGGATGGTTTTGCGCCTGCGGGAACTGCACTACACGCGCCTTTGGATGGCGAGGTCTGGATCGCAGAAAATCGCAAAACTCATCTGGATTATGGTGGCGTTATTATTCTACGCCACGAGACACCGGAAGGTGATACATTCTACACGCTTTATGGGCATCTCGACCCCGAAGCGATTACACGTCTGAACCCCGGCGACCGCGTCGCCAAAGGCGAGATTTTCTGCCACCTTGGTACGCCTGCGCAAAACGGCGGCTGGTCGCCGCATGTGCATTTCCAACTTGCCCTTAGTTGCGATGGGATTGAGGCAGATTGGCCCGGTGTCGGTGACCCGGACGAGATGTACCTGTGGCGTGCGCTATGTCCAAACCCGGCAGCGTTGCTTAATCTTCCTGATGACAAGGTTTGTTATCAACCCACTGACAAATCGGAAGTTTTGGACAAACGGCGCGCACATTTTGGCGGCAACCTCAGCCTCACCTACTCTGACCCGGTGATGCTGGTGCGGGGCTGGAAACACCATTTGTTTGACGAATGGGGTCGTCCCTATCTGGACGGCTACAACAATGTCCCACATGTGGGCCACGCGCATCCGCGTATTCAGGCGGTGGCCGCCGACCAATTGCGGCGCATGAACTCCAATACGCGGTATTTGCACCCGGCCCAGACGGCCTTTGCGGACAAGATCCTGTCAAAATTGCCAGATCATTTTGAGGTCTGTTTCTTTGTGAATTCGGGCACCGAGGCCAATGAGCTGGCGCTACGTCTTGCACGTGCGCACACCGGCGCAAAAGGCATGGTGACGCCCGATCACGGCTATCACGGCAATACCACCGGGGCGATCGATATCTCCGCTTACAAGTTCAACAAACCCGGTGGTGTCGGCCAAGCGGATTGGGTGGAATTGGTAGAGGTCGCGGACGACTATCGCGGTAGCTTCCGTCGCGATGATCCGGACCGCGCGCAGAAGTTTGCGGATCTGGTGGACCCCGCAATCGCCTCGCTTCAGGCCAAAGGGCATGAGGTTGCGGGATTTATCGCCGAGACATTTCCCTCGGTTGGGGGCCAGATCATTCCGCCAACGGGTTATTTATCTGCTGTATATGAAAAAATTCGCGCTGCTGGCGGCGTTTGCATCGCGGATGAGGTCCAGACCGGGCTAGGTCGGTTGGGCGATTATTACTTTGGTTTTGAACACCAAGGCGCGTTGCCGGATATCGTGGTGATGGGCAAACCTATCGGCAATGGTCATCCGCTTGGGGTCTTGGTCACCACCAAAGCGATTGCAGAGAGTTTTGACAATGGGATTGAATTTTTCTCGACCTTTGGCGGGTCCACGCTGTCGTGCCGCATCGGCAAAGAAGTGTTGGATATTGTCGATGACGAAGGCCTGCAGGCCAATGCCCGTGACCGGGGTGCGGAGCTTATGTCCGGGCTAAAGGCGCTCGAAACCAAATACCCCTGCGTCGGTGACGTGCGGGGTATGGGGTTGTTTTTAGGGCTGGAGCTGATCCGCGCCGATGGCTCTGAGGCGACCGAAATCTGTGCATACGTCAAAAACCGCATGCGGGATCATCGTATCTTGATCGGCAGCGAAGGCCCCAAAGACAACATCCTGAAGATCAGACCGCCGCTCACGATTGAAACCGAAGATGTTGAGATGATCATCAGCGTGCTCGATCAGGTGCTGGCCGAGCTCAATAGCATCTGAAGCAGCATTGGCCTGCACGATCCGGCTCCGAATACTCAAGAGGATCGCACAAAAAATCGTCAGCGCGCTATCCACGCGCTGACGACATACTTGAAGGGTTCAGATCATTCCGCGCAAGCGCGGATTTTCTCAATGTCGGGACCGTTCGGGTTCCGACCGAGGTTGAACGGCGCAGAAGCCGAACGCCAATTGGAGTAATCTGCAAGATACTCAAGCTGGCTCAGGTACACTTTCGCCGAAGTTGGGTTCTCGCAGGCAACCTCTTCGATCACTGCGTTCGCGGTTTGCTGGATTTTCTCCAGTGCCGCGTCATCCATACGGGTGATCTCATTGACTTCGTCGAACTGTTTATACGCGTCGTTGGCGTTACGTTCGGTGTAGGCAAGCGACCACAGCATCGTTGCATCTGCAGCGATTTGCAGCTTCTCTTGGGTTTCCGGGCTGAGCGCGTCCCAGGCAGATTTGTTGATCATCACGCCAAAGACCGATGCGGACTGGTGCCAACCGGGAGTTGCCCAGTAGCCTGTCACCTGCTGGAAACCACCGGACCAGTCGACATTCGGGGTCGAGAATTCGGCGCCGTCAATCACACCGCGTTCCAGCGACTGGTAGATCTCTCCACCGGCCATGGAAACTTGGCTACCGCCCAGGTTGTTCAGCAGACGCCCCTGCTCCAGACCGGAAACCCGCAGGCGTTTGCCTTGCAGGTCATCAATGGTGCGGATGGCTTCTTTGGTGTGGAAGCCAGACTCGTTGTTGGTGACAGCATAAGGCAGATAGACCATGCCAAATTTGCCATAGGTCTCGTTGTAGAGTTCCTGACCGCCCCACTGTTGAATCCAGTTCACGTAGTCCACAGCGTTAAACAGGCTCGACGTCGTGGCCAGCGGCGAGAATGCCGGATCACGGCCCGCCCAATAGCCCGGCCAATCCGCACCAGCCTGAACGATACCGCTCTCTACGGCGCCAAAAACTTCGCCCGAGGGTACAAGGCTGCCACCCTCAAAGAACTCGATGGTAACTTCGTCGCCAGCGAGTTTGTTGGCCAGATCGACAAAATGTTTGTCGAATTGGATCAGGTCAAGCGACGAGGGCCATGTGGTGGTCATTTGCCATGTTTCTTGCGCGGATGCAGCACCCGCGGCAAGGGTGACGGCGACGGTGGCCGAAGCCAGTGTCTTTGTAAGCGTCATAGAGATCTCCTCCAGTCTCATTTCGTTTGGTAAAGGGTTTCCGGTAGCCATGTGACCAGTTCCGGAAAGACGGCGATGGCGATGGCCATCATCAGGATCAGACCGATGAAGGGCAGCACGCCGATAATGATGTCAGATGTGCGCACCTCCGGCGGAGCCAGCGCCCGCAGATAGAACAGCGCATATCCAAATGGCGGCGACAGGAACGAGGTTTGCAGCACCACAGCGGTCAACACCACGAACCACAATTCGCTGATGCCCATTTCCTGCACGATTGGCAAAAAGATCGGGAAGGACAGCAAGACAATCCCGGTCCAATCAAGGAACATGCCAAGCGCGAAGACGATGAACATCATCACCGCAATGAGCATCCATGGCTCCATGTCCAGACCGCGCATCAATTCCTGCGCAGCCCGCAACCCGCCGGTGATGTTAAACACCCCGGTAAAGGCCGTCGCACCAACAACAATGAACAAGATCATCGCGGAGGTGCGCGCCGTTTCATGAAGCGCAGAACGGAAAGTTCCCCACTCAAACCGACCACGGAAAATCACGATACCCAGCGCCAATGCCGCACCGATTGCAGAGGCTTCTGTTGCAGTGGCGATCCCCGCAAGCATGGTGCCAAGGATGCCGAAGATCAAAACCAGCGGCGGCAGGGCCTCCATCACCAACATCTTCAGGAGTGTGCCGCGCGAGACTTTGTCCTCAACCGGAACCGAAGGGGCCAGATCAGGACGAAACAGCGCAACAAGCGCCACATATCCTGCATAAAGCATGCCAAGAATAACGCCCGGCACCATGGAGCCCGCAAACAGTTCTCCGACGGAAAGAGAGGAGTTCGACGCCATCAAAATGAGCATGATGGAGGGGGGGATCAGAATGCCAAGACAGCCAGAAGCGGCAATCACGCCCGTCGTCAGCCGCTTGGAATAGCCATATTGCAGCATTGGCTTCAGCGCCATCACACCCATCACTGTGATCGATGCGCCAATGATACCTGTGGTCGCCGCAAGCAGGATCGAAATGAACACCACCGCAAGACCAAGCCCGCCTGTGACCCGCGACATCAACAGCCGCAGGGTTTCAAACATTCGGTCCGTCACGCCCGAGTCGGACAGGAAACGCGCCATCAGCACAAAGAGCGGGATGGCGATCAGGATATAGTTGTCCAACACCTCGCCGTAGATGCGGTTGATCACGATCCCCAGCACCATCGGTTTGCCTGCGATGATCGCGCCCAATACGGCTGTGCCACCCAGAACCATTGCCAACGGATGGCCCATAAAAAGGCCTGCGAGCAGCAGGCCAGCCATGATCAAACCAATGACTTCACCCGACATGGCGCTGCTCCGACTGCTTAAAGATGAGTTTCAAAACTTCGGAGACGCCTTGGATTGCCAAGAGGCACGCCGCGACCGCCATAGCGATTTTCACCGGATACACCGGAATCTGAACCGCGCCATAGGTGGTCTCACCCTGCGCATAGGAGCGCATCGCGAATTCCCAGCTCTTGGTCACAAAAACCCAGCAGAACGGGAAGAAGAAGATCAGATATCCGAGCACTTCTACGATCTGGCGCGGACGTGAAGGCAAATTCTCTGTTACCAGATCGACTTTGACATGAGCTTGATGTCGCAGGGCATAGCCGCCGAGCAACACGAAGTAGAAGCCAAAGAACATCTTGGTGAGATCAAACGCCCAGAGCGTAGGCGCGTTGAAGCCATAGCGCATGACCACGTCGTAGATGATCATCCCTGCAAAAATAACGGCGACATAAGAGACTGCCTTGCCGACAATCTCGTTCAGCCCGTCGATGAGACGGATCAGAACCATTGCAATTCCTCCCTTGGGAAAGTTCTTGCGGAGCGGGCCGCGAACCTTTGGCGCCAAAATATGCAATGTGTTGGCGTTTGACATGGATACAAATGCATACCAAAACTGCAAAAATGCAGAATCACTTTGACTGGAACGACTTAAAGGTGTTTATCGCGCTGCATCGGATGCGGCGGATGACCGATGCGGGCAAGGTGCTCGGCATCGACCAGACCACGATTTCTCGCCGAGTCAGGGCCTTGGAAAAGGCGATTGGCACCAGTTTGTTCCTGCGCCGCGCCGATGGGTTTGAGCTGACCGCAGCCGGAAAGAAAATCCTACCCTTCGCGCTAGAGATCGAACAAGCCAGCGAACAACTGCACGAGGCGGTTTCAGGACAGAACAAACGGCTTTCGGGCAGCGTTCGAGTGGGGGCGCCTGATGGTCTGGGCACCTATTTTCTGCCATCCATCCTCACCCAGTTTCAAAAGGATCACCCCGGCGTCGATATCGAGGTTGTCTCCAGTTCGCGCGCCTTTCGAGTCGCTTCCAAAGAAGTTCACCTCGCGCTGAGCCTGTCGTTACCAGAAAGCGGTCGCCTTCTTGCGCGCAAGCTCGGTGACTACCACCTGCATTTTTTCGGCTCCGCCGACTATGTTTCCGAACATGGCGTACCGCAGACGTTGGATGAGCTGAAAGATCACCGATTGGTGGGCTACATCGCTGACATGCTGTTTTCGCCAGAAGTACGATATCTGGAAGAGTTAGGCTTGCGGCGAACGGTTCGTTTTGCGTCCAGCTCCATGGCCGCCCAGAAAGAAGCCATTCGTGCGGGGTCCGGTATCGGTATCCTGCCGCGATTCATGGCGTTGAATGACCCAAGCCTTGTCCCTGTCCTGACCAATGAATACCTGCTCAAACGCACAGTCTGGATCGTGGGCCATCAGGCCACCGAAGACCTTGCCCGTGTCCGCGCGGTGTCCGAGTTTTTGCAAAAAGCAGCGCGCGCAAGGCGCACGGAGCTACTGGTTCCAGAGACCTGAGGGCCTGACCTACCAGACAGCGCTAAGCTGGTTGAAGAGCGCCGCAACAACCGGATCATTCTGTCGCTCTTGTAGCGTCAGGATGCCAAGAGAGGCCGGCACACTCAACTCTTCGCAAACCACCAAACCAAAGGATTGCCTTTGATGAAGGGCGATCGACTCCCGACACAAGCTGAGGCCAACGCCTGACCGCACCATCTCGAGCATCGAAGCCTCGTGATCGACCAGTGCCACGATGTTTTGCTGACATTCGTGCGCGGCAAAGATCCGGCGCAGCAGTCGGTTGTGTACGGAAACCTCCGGCGTCCCAATCCAGGGCAGATCTGCCAGGTCTGTCCACCCGGCCCCCGCCACACGCCCCTCCCATCCGGGTGGGGCAATGATCCGGTAGGCAAAATCCGCAAGCTTTAGCGTGTAAAGCGCCTGCTCTGATGGCAACTCGTCAAACTGATCTGGCCCAGCGAGATAAAAACCTGCATCCACCTGCCGCCGCTGAATTTTTTCAAGGATCTCACCGCTGACGCCATGCACCAGCTCGGTCGTGATGTTGGGATGCGCTGCGCCCAATTGGCTCAGGAGACGTCCCAATCGAATAAACTCCGGATCAATGATTGTGCCGAGGCGCAGCGTGCCTTTCACCTGACCGCATTGCAGACTAGCACAGCGGCGAAACTCCGTCATTGCATCCAGAACCTGTTCGGCTTTTGGCAGCAGCGACTTTGCATCTGCTGTGAGATCCAATCCATGAGACGTGCGCGTGAACAGCGTGATCCCGATGTCTTCGCTCAACCGCCGGAGCTGATGGCTCACTGCGGGCTGGGTTAGGTTCAATATCTCCGCCGCACGCGACACCGATCCCTCGCGTGCCACCGTGACAAAGGCCAGAATGCTGTTGGGGTTTGAAAATCGCTCCATATTACCAGTTTTAATATCACTGCGAAAAATTTGTCATTGGAAATGAGACAACCGGTTTTCTAACCTTCACAGCGTTGCAGCGCCTGAAAGAGCCCGTGCGAGTTATAAACAGCACCGTTTGTTTCTGCGCTGCCATCAAACACAGAGGGAGGTCGCGCAGTGTCGGATATGGGGACAGAGTTTGATTTCATCGTAATTGGAGGTGGATCAGCAGGGTGTCTCCTTGCAAATCGACTAAGCGCCGACCCAAGCAATCGGGTGCTGCTGCTCGAAGCGGGCAAAGCCGACACCTATCCTTGGATTCACGTCCCGGTCGGCTATCTTTATTGCATCGGCAATCCACGTACCGATTGGCTCTATAGCACCGAGGCCGACAAAGGACTGAACGGTCGGGTGTTGCGGTATCCGCGTGGTAAAACTTTGGGTGGCTGTTCCTCGATCAACGGCATGATCTACATGCGTGGACAGGCCCGTGACTACGACAATTGGGCGCAGCTCACCGGGGAATCTGACTGGAACTGGGATAACTCGCTCAGGGATTTCAAGGCGCACGAAGACCACTACAAGCTGGATCAGGGGGCCAACCCTGCAACCGGAGACAACAGCCGGTTTTCCGATATGCATGGGCACGGCGGCGAGTGGCGCGTCGAAAAACAGCGTTTGCGCTGGGATGTTCTGGACAGCTTTGCCGAAGCTGCAACGCAGGCAGGGATCGAAAGAACCGAGGATTTCAACAGTGGTGACAACGCAGGTGTTGCGTATTTTGACGTCAATCAACGCTCGGGCTGGCGGTGGAACACGTCCAAAGCCTTTTTGAGGCCTGCCAAAACACGCCAGAACCTGACGATCTGGACCCAAGCTCACGTCGAAAAGCTCACCTTTGAGACCGTGGACGGGGCAGTGCAATGCACCGGCGCGCGGGTCAATCACAAGGGTCAATCGCGCATAGTGACCGCCCGGCGTGAGACGATCCTGTCGGCGGGGGCTGTGAACTCGCCTCAGATCCTGCAACTGTCGGGCATCGGACCTGCGGCCTTGTTAAAACAGCATGGCATAGACGTCCTGCGTGACGCGCCAGTCGGTGAGAATCTTCAGGACCACTTGCAAATTCGCGCCGTCTTTAAGGTCAATGGAACGCGCACTTTGAACACGCTGGCCGGTAATCTGTTCGGCAAAGCGCTGATTGGCGCGGAGTATCTGTTCAAGCGATCCGGCCCGATGAGCATGGCACCAAGCCAATTGGGGGCGTTTACCCGGTCCGATCCAACCCGCAGCCACGCCAATCTAGAATATCATGTGCAACCGCTGAGCTTGGATGCCTTTGGTGAGCCACTGCACAGTTTCCCTGCGATGACCGTGAGCGTTTGCAACCTGAACCCCACCAGCCGAGGAACAATCCAAATCCGCTCGGCCAGTTACCGTGATGCACCCATGATCTCGCCCAACTATCTGGCCACCGACGAGGACCGCAAAGTCGCGGCTGACAGCCTGCGTCAGGTGCGTGACATCATGGGTCAAGCCGCGATGAAACCTTACGAACCCGAAGAATTTAAACCCGGTGTGCAATATCAAAGCGACGATGACCTCGCCAAACTTGCAGGCGATATCGCCTCTACGATTTTCCACCCTGTTGGGACGGTAAAAATGGGGCACGATGACGACCCGACTGCGGTGTTGGGTTCACATCTGCGTCTGAAAGGTGTGGCGAACCTGCGGGTTGTTGATGCCAGTGTTATGCCGAACATCACCAGCGGCAACACCAATGCGCCAACCCTCATGATCGCCGAAAAAGCGGCACGTTGGATTCTGGCCGGAACCTAGCGCGGTGCGATCACCGCACGTTCGACAATCCTGCGTCTTCCAGCCTCTCGCGATCCGGGAGATCCTGAAGTGTTTCCAGATCAAACGCGACGAGGAACTGATCGGTCGTAACGAAAGTATGTGGCGCGCCGCGACGCGGAGCACGCGGCCCCGTACCGATCAGCCCGCGATCATGTAGTCGCCCGATTAAATCACGGCTGATTTCTTTGCCAAAAATTTCCTTCAACCCATCCCGCGTCACCGGCTGGTGATATGCAACCGCTGCCAGCACAGCCACGTCGAACTCATTGAGGTCAAGCAGTTGATGGCTCACATTTGCGGCTTCCCGTATGGCGGGCGCATAGATCGCGCGGGTGCGTAAAACCCAACCGTCGGCGATGCGTGCAATCTCAAACGAGCGCCCCTCAAGATCCGCAGAGAGGTCTTCGATCAGCAGTTCCACTGACACCCCCTGCCCCACCACCCGCGACAGATCCTCTCTTGAAACCGGAGTTGCACTGGCAAACAACACTGCCTCAATCCGGCGCAGCCATTCCCGCCAGCGTTCCTCCTGCGGCGCATCAAACAGCTCTCGATCCAGTGGGCGGTCTGGCGGCTTACGCATGATCAGATCCCATAGAGGCGAAAACTATCGCGCCCGGTCAGCTCACGCACAACGCCAAGACTGACCAATCGGTCGCAAAATCGTCGCGCAGCACGATCCGGCATCGGCAGCGCCGACGGCGCAACTGCGTCCTGTGTCAGAAAGATCTGCACCGCATCTTTCGCGCCTTTGGCCCGAAGCTTTGGTGCAATCGCAGACACGCGGGTTGTGTTGCGCGTGCCGTCTGAAACATGGCGCATAATTTCAACGATTGCACGTCGAAGTGCGTGATGGCAGGCCAACACGAGGCCTTCGCCGCATGCACGAAGATCGCTGTGTTTGAAGCCAAGCGTAAACACGGGGGTGATACGCTCCCACCCCAGGGCTTTTGCAAGCACCGCCTCAGCAAGTATCAATGCAGAGGCTTCATTCGCCGGGGCGATATCCAAACACTGCTCCAGTACGTTCGCAGAACGTTCGATGGGCGAAACATCCGACTGGGTGAACCAGTCTGCGATTTGCTCGTCAGAAAAGATGTCATGTTGCGCGCTGAATGAACTCGGGTGAATGGGGCGCTGCACGGATCGCCGCCATAACTGGTAAATCTCTCCTGCTGGTCCGGGCAAGTCACCCGGACTCAGAAAATGGAGCGCGTCCCGCAGGTCGCTCATCGTTTCGCTGCGCCCCGAGAAGCCAACCGTAACCTCCGCCGCGCGCAGGGCCAGCCGGTCCCGTATCAAGGTTTTGGGGACGGTATTGTCTGCCAACACCAGATGCAGATGCGACAAGGCCGCACCGGACAAAAACGCCACATATTCAGGGGCTTCGGCGCGTGTCGAAGTGACCCAAGACGGCAACAAAGGTAAACTCTCAAAGTGTGGATCAGATTCTCTGCCAAGGGTGTTCATCCTTAGAACATAGCTCGCAACGGCGCTTTCACGCAATAATTGATGAGAAAACCGCCGCTCATTGTATTATTCAATTATGTCCGATAATATTTAATTATCAGACATAATATGGCAAACTCATCACGTAGAAGCCGCATTAGCGATCAAGGCCAGTGAAATGCCCCCCAAAAGCCACTCTCAGCTCAACAACGAAGAGCCCTCGACTTCTGAATTTTCGCAAGATCTCTCTGAGAATACGCGCAAAGCCTATGCAACCGATTGGGCTCTTTATACGCGGTGGTGCCGAATGCAGGGCACCCCTCCCCTTGCCGCAACTCCTGATCACATCGCGCGCTACCTAACGGAGATTTCGGCAGCGTCTGGCTTGTCCAGTGCCAGTGTCCGACGTCGCCTTGCGGGTCTCGTTTGGAATTACCACCAGCGAGGCTTTCGCCTAGATCGGAACTCGCCTTTGATAGCGGCCGCCCTGTCCGAAATTAGCACCAACAAACCGCGTGCTGCAGTGACAAAGGATGCCATCACTCCCCAAGAGATACGCGCGATGGTCGCCACTCTTCCATTTGATCTGCGTGGGCTGCGAGACCGTGCCATATTGCTGATGGGCTATATTGGTGGCTTAGGCCGCAGCGATCTCATAGGGCTCGATTTACATCAGAACGACACAGAGGGCGGAACCGGCTGGATTGATCTGCACTCGGAGGGCATTCTCCTGACGATCAAATCAAAGACCGGCTGGCGTACAGTCCAGATCGCCTGCGGAAATACAGATTTAACATGCCCAGTCTATACACTCTCCCAATGGATACATTTTGCCAAGATCCGCTCCGGGCCTGTGTTTGTGCGGACGTCGAGAGATGGCAAGCGTGCATTGAGCACGCGCTTGAACGACCGACATATCCCTCGTCTTGTAAAAAGCACGATCCTCAAAGCCGGCATTCGCGCAGAACTGCCGGAGAAAGAACGCCTCGCACTCTTCTCCGGCCATTCATTGAAAAAAGGTCTATCCGTCTCTGTTGACCAATCTTCTGGCAACCGGATTGAGGTGAACCTGACCAAAGCTGCAGGATTTTAAAAATTCGGCGCTTTCGACATGAGATGTTCTTCAATCACCTCTAGAAGTCTTTCGACATCCTGTTCAGCCAAATTTGCGCCTTTCAGATCGATCCGCACGCCCTTGGGCGAGACCTCTGCCGACAGATCTCCTCCGGATGCCAGAGGTCGTGACTTAATGCGGGTGACCTGGCGCGGTCGCCCTCCGCGTGAGGTATCTTTGGGCGTCGCCTCAAATTCAGCAAGCGCCGTTTCAACCACGCGCCATTCATCCCGCTCGCTATCTGGCTGCGCTGAACCAAGCGCTTTGCGCAATGTCGCCTGACCACCGGATCGAAGTGCTGCGGCGATTTTCAAACCCGCTTTCTCGGACATCGCATTGGGGTAGCGGAGGAGATCACCCAGTCCCTCATGAACCGCCGCGAAACTGCGAACTTTTGATCGTTTCGCTTTGGACGCCGCCGCAAAAAGCGTATCAACCGCATCTTCTACAGAGGCAAAAACGCCCTGCCCCGCGACCAGAACCGCAATCCGACCACGCTCATACGGTGTGAGATTGGCACGCAGCTCGTTCTCTTCGATCATCGAGACATAGGCCGCAGCGCTATCTGTGCCCTGCCGCAAGAATGCTGGAATTTCAGCAAAACCATCGCGATTGAGGTTCAGCCTTGCAAAAGCCTCCAGTCGGCGAAAACCAGAAACAAGCCCGTAACCGCCTTCATCCAGAGCAACTACTTCAACCGGGCTGCGTAGGCCGTTTGTCTTGATGGAGGTGATGAGCTCTTGCAACTCCCCCTCATCGACCTGCATTCGATCGCGGCGCAGATAGTCGCGGTCGATCTCGGACAGCGGGATATAGCGCACCGCCTGCCCCGCTTCTTCGGCATCGCGCCATCTGCCTGCATCTGCTTTGTCGCGAGCAAGTTCCACGCGGTCCGTGACCGCCGCCATACCACGTAGTTTTGCAGTTTCAGCTGAGACTTTCGCGATCGGGGGCGCGCTTTTTTGGCCGGTTTCGAACGGGTTCACACTAGGTTTCGCCGCGAAACCCTCGTCCAAGGCTTCGATTTCAGCAACGTCCGGTGCAGTTAGTCGTCTACGTTTCGCCATTTTACTCTGCCCCTTCCATCTGGGTGTCTCGCCACCAGCTACCGATGAGCAGCTCCTTGAACTCGGCATACGTTCGGTCAAATGTTTCGCGACCACGCACATAGGTGTCGCGGTTAAAGTCGCGGTAGTCCGCCTCATAAATGCCGTTCACCTGCTCACCTGCCTGCCCCACAAGAGCCGTGACATCCTGGCGATATGCATTCATGAAATCCCCGAAATAGGCTTGGATCACATTGGCCATATCTGTCTGCTGGCTAGCGTCGAACCGTGTGATCAGCGCGCGCACCACGTCCCATTCAAATTTGATCTCCGGCAACCCTGCCGCCCTTTGTGCGACATTCTCGCCTTCTTCAATGGAGGCAAAGGTAGAATAGAGCATGTCAAAGAAACGCCCGGTGGAGTCAAACTCAAGAAACGATGCACCAAGCGGGACCAACAGAATATCGGCTGCAGCGAGTGCATTGATCGTGAGGTACCCAAGTGCAGGAGGCGTATCGAGGAAGACGATGTCATAGTCGTCTAGAATGCCTTCGTCCTGAAGGAAATTGTTCAACGCATCCCACAAGGGCCAACTTCTGAGACCCATTCGCCAAACCGGGATCTGAAACTCAGCCCAGTAGAGGTTCAACTGTGCCCCGATCAGGTCGATATTGGGCCAATGGGTTTTCTGAATGACGTTTCGCGGCGAAACCGTAAGCGCTTCATTCAAGGTCTCATCAAGCGGCAATTCAGGTTCCCCCGCAGCCGCACGAACCGCATTCTCCTCAACCATCGCTTTGGCGTAGTCTTTTGCGATGAGAGGGAAAACGGTAGACCACTCGTCCTCAATCTGACCGCCGAGGATCGAAGTCATCGAGCCTTGGCTGTCTAGATCAATAACCAGCACTTTGTAGCCATCAAGGGCAGCAGACATTGCAAGGTGAGCCGCTGTAGATGTCTTTCCAACCCCGCCTTTGAAATTGGCAACAGCTGTGACCTTTGCTGGCAAGCCTTTGGGACGATAGGGCAGGTATTCCTTTGTTGAGATGCCTTCGCTTGCGAAATGCTGGCGAAGCGCAAGCACCTCCTCGAGTGTGAACCACTTGGAACCGCCATCGCCTTCGCCTTGCGGAAGGTCCGGGTTTGCTTTGAGGACCCGGCGAAGATGCTGAGGCGCGACGGGGATCAGGTAGCGGGTAATTTCCCATATGGAGAACTTACGCAGCCGCTTCTCTCCATCAGGAGCGTAGCCACGCCGTGCCAGATCTTCACGCCCCTTGCCACACAACGCGGCAGCTTTTGCAAAGCGTGTTGTTTGGATTGGATTGGGCAGCTTCCCTGCGGCCTTCTCAGGGTCCAGATTGAAATATGGAGGCAGTGGAGGGGTGCTCATGAGTTTGCTCGGTCTCGATGAATGTATGTGGATTGTTGTTATATCTGGGAGAATAGAGAACATCTTTGGCGATGCATAGCCCGTCAGGGCTCTTTTGGTTCATTTTCCTGGGTACCTTTGCCGGTTTCGTCACGAAACCGCTGTAATTAACTCGAAAATCCAGAAAATCAGGAACGACAAAGCGTTTAGATGTTTAAGGAATTTAGAATCTTTACGCCCATATTATCTAATTAAAACAACGAATTAAGTGCGCTTGGGGACCCGAGTGCGGGACTAAAGGTATCCAACTACAGGTTCAAAGGTACCCAGCTACAGGAGGAAAGGGTCCAGAACGCAGGTTTAAAGGTTCCGATTCTCAGGATACAGATCTCGCTGCAGGAACGATGTGTAGACCGTTTGTATCGCTTTGTGAGGCTCTATCACGGAGAAATTAGACCCTAAGGCGCGGATTAGAGCCTGCTATGAGCGGCGCTCTCTGTGAGTCTGACGACTATTGGGGAAGAGCGGGCGATTCGATTCTCAGCGCGCTTGAGCGAATCTGGTCCCGTTGATGGGTACCTTTCAGATGTGGCCGATGCCGACAAGACCGATTCTGCATGTCACCTCTAAGGAACCCATGAGAGATTGCCGTGCGGGTTCCTTTTGTGGCAGTCTACTACAAAAAAAGAGGCAGATGATTCCATGGTAGAGCATGGCTTTGATGAGGACCGGCTGACTGGTGCTCTGACGCGGGAAACAGTGAAGAAGAATGTTGCCGCGATTCATATCAGCGGCAAACTCACTCTGTTGCAACGCAAGCTTTCAAACGTGTTGCTGCTGAATGCCTATGACACGCTGACATCAGCCCGCAGTCACACGATTGATGCGCGCACCCTTGCGATGATGGTGGGATACAACTCCAATGATGTGGACAGTCTTCGCGCCAGTCTCCGCGCGCTCGCGGAAACGGTTGCAGAGTGGGACATGTTGGATGAGCAGGGGCATCAGGAATGGGGGGTCTCTGCACTGCTGAGTTTCGCCAAGTTAAAGAACGGAGTGTGCGAATACGCCTATTCTCCTGCTTTGGCGCAGAAACTGCATGATCCTAAGATCTACGCGCTGATCAACGTAAAGATCCAACGCAACTTTACGTCTGGCCATGGGCTAGCGCTCTATGAAAACTGCTACCGTTTTGTGCGGACGGGTTCCACTGGATGGTGGAGCCTCGACATTTTCCGCAAGCTGATGGGCGTTGACGGCTCCGCCTATTATGAGAGCTTCAAACATCTGAACGCGAAGATCATCAAACCGGCAGTGGCCGAGGTGAACAAAAGCTCTGACATTATAATTGAGCCGCAAACGCGCAAAAAGGGCCGCGCGGTGAGCGATATCCGCTTTCTCATTAAAGAGAACCCGCAGATGGCGATGTTCCAGATCGATGACAGTGACGGGTTGCGCAATCTTTCAGTTTATAAAGCGCTTCGCGGGCAGGGCGTGTCTGACCGTCTCGCACGCCAGTGGATTACGGAACACGGGCAGGACTATGTTCAAGAGAAGTTGGACTATGTCGCAGGGCAGGGGGAGGTGAAATCCAGTGTCGGTTACCTCCGCGCGGCCATCATGGGGGATTATAGCGCTGCAGAAGGAAGCAAAGCTTCGCCACGCAAACCGGTCGACCCGGAGACACAGGCCAAACTAGATGCGCAGCGCAGCATACAAGAGGCTGAAAAAGCGGCCGAGGATGCAGCATTTAAAGCGCGTGCGGCGGAGCGGCGCGAACGCGCGAAACATCTCGATATTGTTGAAACGCTGGTTTCGCGGCGAAACCCCACGCAACGCGACGCGGACAAGCGATTGTTCCTGTCACGTCTCGAAAGCGATTTGGATCGCGAGCATTTTCGCCAGCACAGTTGGCGTTCGGCCTTGAATGCAGCCGCAATCATTTCGTTCTGGCAGGAACTGGAGCCCGATGCCTTTGTCGAAGAGGTCGGGTAGGGACGAAAAAAGCAGGTGACCCGAGTTGGTGCCACCTGCGCAGTAGGGGAGAGTGAAGACGCAGCCTTAGCCGGTGAACATGTCCTTGTAGGCGTCACGCAAAATGTTCTTTTGAACTTTGCCCATCGTGTTGCGTGGCAACTCATCAATCAAAATCAACTTGCGCGGATGTTTGAAGCGCGCGAGCTGAGTTTGTACGGCCAGCATTATGGCATCTATGTCAGGCGTTTCACCGGGGGCGGGGACAATCACGCCAAGGACGGTTTCGCCAAAGTCTGGATGTGCCACACCGATAACGGCGCTTTCCAAAACGCCGGGTTGGTCATCCAGTAGCAGTTCGATTTCCTTAGGGTAGATGTTGTAGCCACCCGAGATAATCAGATCTTTGTTGCGGCCTACAATGTGGACGTAGCCATCCTCGTCGATCTTACCCAGATCGCCGGTGATGAAAAAACCGTCCTCACGCAACTCTGCCGCCGTCTTTTCCGGCATCTGCCAGTAGCCTTTAAAGACGTTTGCACCGCGTACCTCAATTTGGCCGACGTCGCCGTGGGGCAGGGTGTTGCCATTGGCTGGATCGGTGATTTTCAGTTCCACACCGGGCAGTGGAAAGCCGACGGTGCCTGCGCGGCGTTCGCCGTCATAAGGATTAGAGGTGTTCATATTGGTTTCGGTCATGCCGTAGCGTTCAAGGATGCGGTGCCCGGTACGGCTCTCGAACTGAACATGTGTTTCTGCCAGCAGCGGCGCGGAGCCGGAAATAAACAGACGCATATGTCGGGTGAGGTCACCAGTAAAACGATCATCTCCCAGCAGACGGGTGTAGAAAGTCGGCACACCCATCATGGTGGTTGCGTTTGGCAAGGTTTCAATAACCACGTCCAGATCGAACTTTGGCAGGAAGATCATCGCGCCGCCTGCCAGTAGCGTCACGTTACTGGCGACAAATAGACCGTGGGTGTGAAAAATCGGCAGCGCATGTAGCAGCACGTCGCGGGCAGTGAAACGCCATTCCTGAACCAGAGTTTCAGAGTTCGACAACAGATTGTTCTGTGTGAGCATTGCCCCCTTCGAACGTCCGGTTGTGCCAGAGGTATAGAGAAAAGCCGCCAGATCATCGCCCGAGCGATCAACCGTTTCAAAATGCGCAGGCTTTGAATCCGCCTGATCTGTCAGTGTCCCGGTGCCGTCCGCGTTCAGTGTTTCCAGGCTTGCGTTGAGTTGCGAGGCGATAGGCGCGAGCATGGTTTTGCTCTTGCTGTCGCACACCACAAGGGATGCTCCGCTGTTTTCGATGAAATACGACAACTCATCGGCGGTATAGGCGGTGTTGAGAGGCAAAAAGATAAGGCCTGCCTGAACGCATGCGCCGTAAAGTGCGAGCGCTTCAGGGGATTTTTCGACTTGTGCTGCCACACGATCACCGGGTGTCAGGCCTGTTTGGGTCAGCACATGCGCGATCTGTGCGATCCGCTCGAGAAAATCCTGATGCGTCAGAACCCGGCCGTCAGGCAAATGCAGGAAGGGTGTCGTCTTGCCGGAGTGAGCGCCAAAAAGACGATCATACAACGGGTTAGCCATGGGCGGAGCCTTTCTTATGCTGGAACGCTGCGGGCGGTCGCCGCGAGGGATTTGACCTCGGCGGAAGCGACGACCTCTTGCGTGGTCGCGAAACGTTCATGGTTTTGAGCAATTTTTCCAAGATCGTAAAGGTAATTGACCATGGTGCCTGCCGATTGCGCGCGGCCCTTGTCGGAGGTGTCCGCATCAGCATGTAGCCGGTGCACGATGGCACCATTGCCGAGATGGAATCTTGCAACAGGATCAAGAGGTTGCCCGCCACCTCTTTTGGCATTGAGCAGGTAATCAGCAGCATATCCGCGCAATTTCTCTGCATCGGCTTCTTCCCACGCGATCCCTTCGGACTGGAGCCAACTGGTCAGACCGGGAATAGGGGAGAGGGTCACAAACGTGGCAAGTGACGGAACTTCGGTCGCCAGATCAGAGGCAACCTGCTTGATCAGCGAGTTACCAAACGAGATGCTTGCGAGGCCAGCCTGACAGTTTGAGATTGAATAGAATGTCGCGGTGTCAGCGTCGCTGGTAGGAATCGCAGAACGCCCCTCGCTGAGCAACATCTGCACAGACCCCGGCACGCCATTGGTTAGGGCGACCTCGACAAAAATCAGCGGCTCGTCCGGCATTGAGGGGTGAAAGAACGCAAAACATCGTCGGTCGGAAGGCTCCAGCCTGCGGCGCAAGTCATCCCAACTGTCGATGGCGTGAACGGCCTCATAGGCGATAATTTTTTCAAGGATATGCGCAGGGCTTTCCCAATTGATCGGGCGGAGCACCAGAAATCCACGATTGAACCAGCTGAGGAACAAGTGGCGAAAATCCATATCGAGTGCTTCGAGTTCGGGTTCTCCACGTCCCAGCCGCAACAGGTCTGCACGCATCCGAACCAACATTCCGGTTGCATTGGGCAGGCGATTAAGGCGGCGGATCAACTCTTGTCGTTTGGGTTCTGCCGCGGCCATGAAGGCGCGATAAGAGGTTTTGGATGGGTCTTTTTCATAAGTAGACAGCGTTGCCCGGACGTCTTCCGGCGCGATGTTCATCGCGGTTGCAAGATGGCGGAAAAACGCAATCTTTCCATCATCATCTTCGGTTTCAAACCGCGTCAGAATTTCCTCGGCCAGCGCCAGGCCAGAGGTTTCACCAGCCGACCCAACCAATGCATCCGCCAATTCCTCCAGCGGGCGCCCATCGGATGGGGCAGATTGCCCCGTCCGTTGTCGGCGTTCAAAAACCGTTGAGAGCAGTTCCGCCAGGATGCTCATATCGCACCTCCCATCACCAGATTGGGTAGCCATGTGGCCAGTCCCGGAAACAGACAAAGCAGAACGATGGCCAAAATCATGCAAGCCACGAAGGGCAGGGACCCCAACAGGATTGTTCTGAGCGAAATATCCGGCGCTATGCCGTTGATTACATAGAGGTTCAGACCGACCGGTGGAGAGATCAGGCCGATTTCCATATTGATCGTCAGCACCACGGCGAACCAAATCGGATCAAACCCGGCGGTGGTGATGATTGGCAGCAGGATCGGTGCCGCCATCAGGATCACGGCGACGGGCGGCAGGAAAAATCCCGCGATCAGCAGGAACACGTTGACCGCCGCCATCAATACCCAACGATTGACCTCCAGCGTGCCAATCCATTCGGCGATCGACTGCGTGATAAAGAGCGATGACAGCATGTAGGAAAACACACCCGCCGCCGCGATGATGAAAAGGATCATCACGCTTTCTTTTGTGCTATCGCGCAGAACCACCCAGAGATCGCGAGGATTCCACAGTTTATAGATCACAACCGCGATCACCAGACACAGGAGCGCGCCAACAGCGGCCGTTTCTGAGGGGGTCGCGATTCCGCCATACATCGCATAGAGCACACCGATAATGATCGCGAGGAAAGGCAGCACGCGGGGCAGGATTTCAAACCGCTCAGCCCAAGTATAGCTGCCTGAACCCAGACGCGCTGCATCACCAGAGCGCCATGTGGAGTAAAGCGACCACGCCATAAAGAGACCGACAAGCAGTAGGCCGGGAATAACACCAGCAAGGAACAGGCGCCCAATCGAAGTCTCAGTGGCGATCCCGTAGACGATCATTGTCACGGATGGCGGAATGAGAATACCAAGGGTGCCCCCCGCGGCGATGGAGCCTGCGGCCACACCATCGGGATAGCCGCGTTTGCGCATCTCGGGGATGCCCATTTTACCAATCGCCGCACAGGTGGCTGGCGAAGATCCCGACATCGCCGCAAACAGCGCGCAAGCGCCGAGGTTTGAAACCACCAAACCGCCGGGAATACGGGTGAGCCAGCGCTCGAGCGCCTCATATAGGTCGGCGCCTGCGCGGGTTGAGGCAATCGACGCGCCCATGATGATGAACATCGGGATCGACAGGAGCGCAAAATTGTCGAGCTTGCCAAACAGGATCTCTGGCATCAGCTCCAGAGAGCGCGGACCATCAAAAACGATCAGGAACCCGGCAGAGACGATCAGCAGACCAATCGCCACCGAGACGCCGGAAAACAGCACAAGAATGGTAAGAACGGCGACAATACCGCCCAGCAGTAAAGGATCCATCAAGCGTCCTCCAATCCAAAGGGGCGGTCCGCGCCAATCATCAGCGCGATGAAATCCGCAACCAGTTGCAGCAGCAGCAGGCCAAATCCAACGGGGATCGAGAGGTAAGGAATCCATAGTCTGACGCCCCAAACGGTGTCAGACCGCCAGCCTCGCTCCATTGCGAAATGCCAGTATTCAAAGCCATACCAGAGCATGATCGCGATGATGGTGATCGACAGAAGCGAGGTGATAACCGCGAGAATAAAACGCGCGCGACGGGGCAGGGACAGTGGCACAAGATCAACGTTCACATGGCCCCTGAGGCGTTGAACGTAAGGCAGCCCCACTAGGGTGGCCGCAATCATCAAATAGATCACGGCTTCGGTTTGCCAGATGGTAGAGCCATTGAGCACAAAGCGGATGACAATCATCTGGCACGTGATCGCAACGGATGCGACGATCATCGCCGCCGAACACCAGCCCGCCAGTGTCGAAAGGGCCGCTACAAAGCGGAGAAAGGGATTATTGCCCGTTCGGGCTGCAGCTGCCGAAGTATGGCCCGCCATTATCGCCTCCAGTATCAAGTGAGAGGGTCACAAAATAGGAGCGGCGCGCGGCCGCTCCGGGATGTGTGGTGTCACGCGGTGCCGATCACTCGACTGACAGCGCGAGATCGAGCAACTGTTGCCCGTCCGGCACCTCTGCAACGAACTGCTTATAGGATGTTTCTTTCGCCAACTCGCGCCATGCATCGAAATCCTCGGCTGTCATCTGCGCAATTTCGACACCGGCATCGGCAAACACCTTGGCGGAGGCGGCATCTTCTTTCTTGGCTTCCTCAAGGTAATAGGCCTGCGCTTTCTCGGAGGCGGTGCGCAGGGCGGCTTGTTGCTCTGCGCTCAGACCTTCGAAGGTGGTCTTGTTGATCAAAAGCGGTTGATACATGAACCAAAGCGCCACATCGCCCGCAGGGGTGTAGCAACTGACCTGCTCATAGATCCGGTAGGATACGAAGGACGAAGACGACGTATTTGCAGCCTGTAAAACGCCGGTTTGCATCGCGTTATAGATCTCGGACGAGGCCATGGAGGCGATAGAGGCCCCGGCGCCAGCCAGCATCTGTTCAAAAGATTTTCCCGCTGCCCGGGTCTGCAAGCCCTGAACGTCCTCGGGGGCGGTGATGCATTTGTCTTTGCCTGCAAAACCACCCGCCAGATATCCGTGAACCAGAACCATCACGTCATCTTCGGCCATCTTCTCTTCGAGCGCTTCCATAAAGGGCGACGCCGACAAGCGAGCTGCGTGATCATGGTTTTTCACCAGACCGGGCATCAAGGTCAGGTTATAGGCCGGTTGCTGGCCACCCGCATAAGAGAGTGGCAGGACAGTCATGTCGAGCTGGCCTCGGCTCAGCGGTTTATACTGCTCGCGCGGTTTGAACAGAGATTTGGAGCCGAAAATCTTAATGTTCAGGTCGACATCAGCGGCGGCCACCTCATCCGCAACCATTTGCGCGACCTTATGGCGAATGTCGTTGTTGGACCATTGGTGCGACAGGCGTAGCTCTGTCGCACTGGCCATACTGCCGGTTGCAACAAGCGCGAGGCCTGCGACAGCGGCCTTCAGAAATGTGTTCATGTTTTCCTCCCTTGGTTCCCCCGATCATGCCGAAGGTGTCGTAAGGGTAATCGCGCGATGTTTTTTAAGTCAACAGTATTGTATACAATAATAGCTCGCTTGAATTTTACAGCGCGCGTGATAATGATCTCAAGTATGGAAAAACGCCGTGCCGATACGATTGCCGAACAACTCGAAGAGCTGATCTTCGATGGCACCTATGCCAATGGGGATCGTTTGGACGAGGTGCGGCTTGCGGAACAATTTGGTGTCTCGCGCACGCCGCTTCGTGAGGCATTTCAACGTCTTGCACTATCGGGCTTGCTGGAACTCATCCCGCGACGCGGTGCATTTGTCCGCCAGCCTGGCCCTGTTGAGCTGTTGGAAATGTTTGAGGTCATGGCTGAACTGGAGGCCGTCTGTGGGCGGCTTGCGGCGCTGCGGATTTCCGATGCCGCGCTGGCAGAGCTGCGTGATGCAAACGAGCATTGCCAGCAGGCTGTCGCTGCGCGCGATGTGGATGCCTATTATTCTGAAAACGAGCGCTTTCACAGAATCATCTACCAGCAATCCGGTAATAGCTTTCTCGCGCAGGAGGCCGCGAAACTGCACAAGCGTCTGCAACCGTTTCGCCGTCAGCAACTGCGGTTCAGGGGGCGCATGGGGCAGTCCATGTCCGAACATGAACAGATTGTACGTGCGCTGGAGGCAGGAGATGCGGAGGCCGCAACCGATGCGTTGCGCAATCACGTCGCGGTGCAGGGCGAGAAGTTCCATCAATTGATGGCAACCCTCAAAAACGCTGCGGAGTAGTGGCGAATTTCGCGGCTCAAGAGGGTAGGCGGCTATGAAAAAGGGGGCCGTTTGGCCCCCTTCTGAATGCTCTGGCTTAGCCGCCGAAATCGTCGAGCATGATGTCTTCGCGATCCACGCCCAGTTCCAGCAGCATGTTGATCACCGACTGGTTCATGATTGGCGGACCACACATGTAGAACTCGCAGTCCTCGGGCGCGGGGTGGTTCTTGAGGTATTCCTCAAAGAGCACGTTGTGGATGAAGCCAGTGTAGCCTTTCCAATCGTCCTCGGGCAGCGCGTCCGAGAGGGCCACATGCCACTCGAAGTTGTCGAACTCCTCGGCCAGCTGGTCGAAATCCTCGACAAAGAACATCTCGCGTTTGGAACGCGCCCCGTACCAGAAGGTGATCTTCCGGTCGCGGTTCTCCAGACGCTTGAGCTGGTCAAAGATGTGGCTTCGCATCGGCGCCATACCGGCACCACCACCGATAAAGACCATCTCTTTTTGCGTGTCGCGGGCGAAGAACTCACCAAACGGGCCGGAGATGGTGACCTTGTCACCGGGCTTCAGGTTGAAGATATACGAGGACATCTGGCCGGGCGGAATACCGGTGGAACCCGGCGGCGGCGAGGCAACACGGACGTTGAGCATAATGAGGCCCTTTTCGTCCGGGTAGTTGGCCATCGAATAGGCTCGCTCGATCGGTTCATCGACGGTCGATTCATACTGCCACAGATTGAACTTGTCCCAATCGGGGCGGTACTCTTCCTCGATGTTGAAGTCCTTGTAGGACAGCTTGTGCGCCGGGGCCTCGATCTGGATATAGCCACCGGCGCGGAAGTTCACATCCTCACCCTCGGGCAGTTCCAGCACCAGGTTTTTGATGAAGGTTGCGACGTTTTCATTGGAGCGCACGGTGCACTCCCATTTTTTCACGCCGAACACCTCTTCGGGCACTTCGATGTTCATGTCCTGCTTGACCGCGACCTGACAGGACAGACGGTCGCCACAAGAGGCTTCGCGCTTGGTGATATGGCTTTCCTCGGTGGGCAGGATCGAGCCGCCACCGGAATGCACACGCACGCGGCATTGCGCACAGGTGCCACCCCCGCCACAGGCGGAGGGGACGAACATTTTCTCCGCCGCCAGCGTTTGCAGCAGCTTGCCGCCCGCCGGAACAGAGATGGTTTTCTCACCGTTGATGGTGATGTTGACGTTGCCCGAGCTGACGAGCTTGGAACGCGCCGCCAGAATGATCGTCACCAGTGCGACAACGATCAATGTGAACAGGAGAACGCCTAGTCCGAATGTAGTCACGTCTGCGCTCCTATCAGAGTTTCACGCCGCTGAAGGACATGAAGGCCATCGCCATCAGACCTGCGGTGATGAAGGTGATACCGAGACCCTGAAGCCCGTCGGGAATGTCGGAGTATTTCAGCTTTTCGCGCACACCTGCCATTGCGGTGATCGCCAGCGCCCAGCCGAACCCGGAGGACAGACCGTAGGTGGTGGCCTCGGCAAAGTCATAGCTGCGCTCCACCATGAAGAGCGAGCCACCAAGGATGGCGCAGTTCACGGTGATGAGCGGCAAAAAGACCCCAAGCGCGTTGTAGAGCGGCGGGAAGTACTTATCGAGCAGCATCTCGAGGATCTGCACCATGGCCGCGATCACGCCGATATAGGAAATGAGACCAAGGAAGGTCAGATCCACATCCGGGAAACCGGCCCATGCCAGCGCACCCGGCGCCAGCAGATAGGTCAGGATCAGGTTGTTGGCAGGCACGGTGATGCCCTGCACCACCATTACTGAGATACCAAGACCAATCGCGGTCGAGATCTTTTTCGACACCGCCAAGAAGGTACACATGCCGAGGAAGAACGACAGGGCGAGGTTCTCAACAAATACGGCCTTGACCGCGAGGGAAAGCAATCCTTCCATCAGTGTGCCTCCACCGTCTGAATTTTATATTCACGCTCTTCGACCTGTGCCGGCTTCCAAGTGCGGATGCCCCAGATCAGAAGGCCGATCACGAAGAAGGCCGAGGGCGGCAGCAGCAGCATGCCGTTTGGCACATACCAGCCACCATTGTTCACGGTCTCCAGAATGGTGACCCCAAACAGGGAGCCTGCGCCAAAGAGTTCGCGGAAGAAACCAACGACCAGGAGCAAAAGCCCATATCCCAGACCGTTGCCAACCCCGTCGATAAAGCTCGCCACAGGCGGGTTCTTCATCGCAAAGGCTTCGGCGCGACCCATCACGATACAGTTGGTGATGATCAGACCCACGAAGACCGAAAGCGTCTTGGAAATCTCATAGGCATAGGCCTTCAGGAGCTGATCCACGAGGATCACCAAGGACGCGATAATCACCATCTGCACGATGATCCGGATCGAGGAGGGGATCTGGTTGCGCAGCATTGAGATGAACAAGGATGAAAAACCCGTCACCATGGTCACCGCCAGCGCCATCACAAAGGCCACCTGCATCGAGGAGGTGACCGCCAGTGCGGAACAGATGCCCAGAACCTGCAGTGTGATCGGGTTGTTGTCGACCAGTGGATCGACCAGTTGCGAACGATAGGTTTGTGCCATCAGTCGATCTCTCCTGCTTTGAGCCGCTCAAGGAAGGCGCCATAGCCTGCCTCGCCCATCCAGAACTTTACGAGGCTGTCGACGCCAACAGATGTCAGCGTTGCACCGGCCAGCGCATCCACGTGGTACTCCTGACCGGCGGGCGGTGCAGCTTTGGCCACGGTGATCGCCAACTGACCATCCTCGGTGAAGAGTTTCTTGCCGTTCCACAGCGCTTTCCAGCGCGGGTTGTCCACTTCGGCACCAAGACCGGGTGTTTCGCCGTGCTGGTAGAACTGCAAGCCGAAGATGTCGTTGCCGTTTTCTTCAAGCGCGATGAACCCATAAAGCGTCGACCACAGGCCATAGCCTTCAATCGGCAGGACCACCTTGTCGACCTCGCCTGCATCATCGCGCAGCAGATAGATCATGCGGTAAGCCTGCATGGTGCCGCCCAGACCTGCGGGATCTTCGTCCAGCGCACGCACGATTGCCGGGTCATCCGAGGCCGCCAGCGCATCAAAAGTCTCGATTTCGAACTGGTCGGTGTATTCGCCGGTCGACAGATCCAGAACATGCGGTTCAAACGCGGCAAATGCTTCGGCCACCGGCACGCTGTCATCGTAGACACCTGCGACCTGCAACACGTTGATGCGTTTGTCGCGCAGCTTGTTCTCTTCTTGCACCGGGCGCAGGGCTACAGCGGCAGCTGAAACCACCATTGACGCCACAAGGCAGAGCGAAACAGCCACAAAGATGGTCTTGCCGACGGAGTCGGGCGGAGCGTCGATAAACCGACGGATCAGGCCCTTTTTCTCGTTTGCATCAGACATTGCGCTTTGCCCTCCGTTTGATGTTCGCCTGCACGACAAAGTAGTCGATCAGCGGGGCGAAGACGTTGCCGAAGAGGATCGCGAGCATCATGCCTTCGGGGAAGGCCGGGTTGATGACGCGGATCATCACCACCATGAAACCGATGAGTGCGCCGTAAATATAGCGGCCCATATTGGTATGCGAAGCGGACACCGGTTCCGTCACCATGAACGCCAGACCAAAGGCGTAGCCACCCAGCACAAAGTGCCAGTACCACGGCATTGCAAACATCGGGTTGCTGTCAGATCCGATCCAGTTCAGCAGCGATGAGAAGGCAATCATGCCGGCCATACAGCCTACAATCAGTCGCCAGTTGGCGATTTTCACGATCAACAGGAACGCCAGACCGATCATCGCCGCCAGCGTCGAAGTCTCGCCGAACGAGCCTTGAATGGTTCCGATAAAGGCGTCCATCCACTCGATACCGCGCTCAGGCAGGGTGGCGTGGCCGTCGGATGCGCTGATCGCCAGCGCCGTTGCACCCGAGAAGCCATCGACCGGGGTCCAGACCGATTCACCCGACATATAGGCGGGGTATGCAAAGTAGAGGAACGCTCGGCCCACAAGTGCAGGGTTGAGGAAGTTCTTGCCTGTGCCGCCAAAGACTTCCTTGCCGATCACCACACCAAAGATAATGCCAAGCGCGACCTGCCAAAGTGGCGTCGTTGCGGGCACAATCAGCGTATAAAGCATGGAGGTGACTAGGAAGCCCTCGTTGACCTCGTGACCGCGAACAACGGCAAAGATCACCTCGAAGATACCACCGGCAACCAGCGTCACGATGTAGATCGGCAGGAAATACAACAGCCCATGCATGATATTGGCAAACGGGTTGTTGGGATCAAAGCCGATGCCCAGCATCTCGATGATGGCCGCGCGCCAGCCCGATGCACCGTATTCGGCAATCGCCATATTGGTCTGCAGACCCGTGTTATACATCCCGAACAGAATGCAGGGGATGGTCGCGATCACCACATAGGTCATGATCCGCTTCATATCTATGTAAGAGCGGGCATGCGGTGCGGCGGTCGTGACCGTCTTGGGCGTGTAGATGAAACTCTCCACCATCTCATAGACGGGGAAGAATTTTTCGTACCGGCCACCTTTTAGGAATTGCGGCTCGATGCGATCAAAGAAATTGCGAAGACCCAAAGTCTTATCCCTCTCTTTCGATCTTGCTGAGGCTGTCGCGCAGGGCGAGGCCATATTCATATTTGGCCGGGCAGGCAAAACCGCAGAGCCCGAGGTCTTCTTCGTCCAGTTCAAGCGCACCCAGCGCCTGAGCCTGATCGGTGTCCATCACCAGCAGCGCCCGCAAGAGCTGCGTTGGCAGGAAATCCTGCGGCATCAGCTGCTCGAACGTACCAATTGGCACCATGGCGCGGCGCCCCCCATTGAGGTTCGACGTCAGCGCATAGAGTTTTTTGGAAAAGGCCGACCCCAGAACAGGCTGCACTGCGTATTTCGAGGCCATCGGGCGAATCCAGCCCAGCGGGATCTGTTCGTGGTCTTCCTTGATCAGCGTGATCTGACGGGCGTAGCGGCCCAGATAGGCGGTGACGCCTTCGCCTGCGCGACCGGACAGGATCGAGCCAGAAATGATGCGAATCGGATCATCCGCGCCGAGGTCCTCGGCACAAAGATCGGTCATCGACGCGCCAGAAAGGGTACGGACCAGACGCGGGCGGCTGCATTTGGGACCAGAGAGCGCCACGACGCGCGCGCTATTGATGCGCCCCGTTAGCAGCAGGTGACCAATGGCGATGACATCGTGATAGCCAATGCTCCAGACTGTCTTCTCAGCGGAAGGCGGCTCCAGAAAATGCATATGCGTGCCAGCAAGGCCAGCAGGGTGGGGACCAGAGAACCCAACCGCAGTAACGCTGGCCAGATCGGCGCCGGGGATTGTGGCTCCGCTGTCTTGGCACAGGTAGGTTTTGCCTTCGGTCAGGACGGTGATCGCCGCAAGGCCACGGGCAAAGGCTTCGCCTTGATCGTTGATGATGGTGGCTGCATCGCCAGACAGCGGCTCGCTGTCCATCGCCGTCACATATATGGCGGCTGGCGTAGCATCTGGTGCAGGGATCTTGGAGTAGGGACGGGTGCGGAAAGATGTCCACAAACCTGCGGCACACAAGCGTTTTCGCAGACCGTCAGCCGTGCTGTCATCCCCAACAGAGGAGAAATCCACCGGTTCTGCGGCGCTCTCATCCACTTCGATCTCGACGCTGACCAAAACGCGGCGCGCGCCACGGTTGATCGCTTTGATACGTCCCGAAACCGGTGCGGTTACCTGAACCTCTGGCGTGTCCTTATGCGCAAGCACCGGAGCGCCTGCTGCAATGACATCACCTTCCTGAACCGAGAGTCGGGGCTTTAGTCCGATGTAGTCTTGGCCGAGGATGGCGACTGTCCGGACTTTTGCTGCGTCTTCGATCTTGGTGTCAGGTGCCCCCAGCACCGGAACATCGAGACCCTTTTTCAACGTATGTTGCTGCACGTCTTCATGTCCTGTCCATTTTCCGGCTGCCTTATGCTTCACTGCGACGCGGTTTGAAAGTTCTTTAGGAGGAAATTTTATAATTTCCTGTTGAACCCGTCCTGTTTCTGTCCCAGAAGCGCACGGAACCAAGCGTTGAACACCCAGCATCATTAGCGGAGTAGGCCTGTGTCGAACCCTCTTCTCCTTTCTCGCCGTAGTTTTATGGTCATGCCACTTGCACTCATGGCTTGCAAGAAAGGATGGTCATTGCTGGAGCTCAGCGGGCTGACGATGGGCACAAGCTACTCCATTGTTGCGATCGATCACAGCAAATCTGTCGAGAAAGCTGAACTGCAAACCGCCGTCGATACCGCATTGGCACAGGTCAATGTGCAGATGTCGAACTGGGACGCCTCTTCTGAAGTGTCGCGGTTTAACGCAGTGGCAGCGGGCGAGAGCCTCTCGGTCTCCGGCGAGTTGCACCACGTCATGCAGGCGGCGCAGGATGTGCATGTTGCAAGCGACGGTGCCTTTGACGTCACCGTCGGCGCGCTGATTGACCTTTGGGGCTTTGGCGCTGGTCAGACTCGCAGCGATATGCCGTCTGAGGCAGAGATCGCCGCCGCCATGGGGTGCTGCGGTCAGGCACAGTCGGTCGAGCTGGAGGCCGGTGGCCTCAAGAAGCTCAACGATGGGGCCGAGGTATATCTCTCTTCCATCGGCAAAGGCTTCGGTGTTGATCAGGTGGCGCGCGTTCTCAAGGGCTACGGTATCACCGACTACATGGTTGAGATCGGCGGCGACCTCTACACTGCGGGCCGCAATCCCGACGGTCAGCCTTGGCAGATCGGCATTGAGACACCGCAGGCCTATGATCGTGGTGTGACACAGGTTGTCGGTCTTTCAGACATGGGCATGGCGACCTCTGGCGATTACCGCAACTTCTTTGATTACGAAGGCAAGCGCTATTCGCATATCATCGACGCAACCACCGGTCGCCCAGTCGAGCATGATACAGCCTCTGTCACTGTGCTGACCGACAACGCGATGCTGGCGGATGCATGGGCAACAGCGATGCTGGTGCTGGGCCGTGAGCGTGGTCTCGAGATCGCAAATCAGCGTGATATGGCGGTACTGTTCTTGGATCGTGCGGTTGCAAATGGTGAGAATGGGTTTAAATCCATTGCATCCAAACGCTTTGAGGCGCTGACGGCCTAACCGTCGCGCTCTGGCGCTACTTGATTTCAAGGAGCCTGTGATGTCGACCTTTCTGCTGACCTTCGGATTGTTCCTGATCGTGATGGTAGGAATGGCCTTTGGGGTCATGTTCAGCGGTCGCACCATCAAAGGCAGCTGTGGCGGCCTCAACGCGATTGCGGACGCGGACAAATGTCTTGTTTGCAAGAAGGATATCGACCCCGATAGCCCTCTTCGTGAACGTCTCGCCTGTCCGCGCGCGCGCAAGATGATCGAGGATATGGAGCGCGAGCAAAGCTAGCCGCGCGTCTCGCCTCAATCGGTGTCACCGAATATCAGTTTCTCCACCGGGAGAGGGCACGTCACCCTCTTTCGGTTTTTTCCTTTGTGCCCATTACACGGGGCCTTGCGCAGGCGAATCACGCTTCTCTAGCAGCAATCATCTGCTGTGCGATGGTCATGCGTACGGCGAGACCTGCGCGGTTCCATGCGCGCCTGTGATACGAATTTTCCTCGGCACCTGAAATTACAGCGTGGGCAGCGGGTTTTGGTTTACAACAGGCAGCGCATCAGGAGAGCACAAGGGGTGGGGAGGGCAAACCTTCCTGCCAGGACCGAAGTGCGGAGGAGCGTAAGATGAAAGCATTGGTACTAGAAGAAAAGGGTAAGCTGGCACTGCGCGAGTTTGAGCTCCCCGCGACGCTTGGTCCGCGCGATGTCCGTATTAAAACGCATACTGTCGGGATTTGCGGCTCTGACGTTCACTACTATACCCACGGCAAGATCGGCCATTTTGTGGTAAACGAACCGATGGTTTTGGGGCATGAGGCGTCAGGAACAGTGGTGGCCTGCGGCGATGCGGTGACGGATCTTAAACCCGGCGATCGCGTATGTATGGAGCCGGGCATTCCAGACCCGGATTCACGCGCCAGCAAGTTGGGGATATACAACGTCGACCCGGCCGTGCGATTTTGGGCCACCCCGCCGGTGCATGGTTGCCTGACGCCCGAGGTCATCCATCCTGCTGCTTTTACCTATAAGCTGCCCGATAATGTGAGCTTTGCCGAAGGTGCGATGGTCGAACCCTTTGCGATCGGCATGCAGGCGGCCTTGCGGGCAAAAATCCAGCCTGGTGACATTGCGGTTGTAACCGGGGCAGGCCCCATCGGGATGATGGTCGCCCTCGCAGCGCTTGCAGGGGGATGCGCGCGCGTGATCGTAGCAGATCTCGCGCAACCCAAACTGGATATCATCGGAGCCTACGATGGCATCGAAACGGTAAATATTCGCCACGAATCCCTGACCGATGCGGTGGCCGCAGCAACGGATGGCTGGGGCGCGGATCTGGTGTTTGAATGTTCTGGTGCGGCGCCAGCCATATTAGGAATGCATGAATTTGCCCGCCCCGGTGGCGCGATTGTTCTGGTTGGCATGCCGGTCGATCCGGTTCCCGTTGATATCGTCGGTCTGCAGGCGCGCGAATTGCGGCTTGAGACGGTGTTTCGTTACGCCAATGTCTATGACCGCGCGATTGCATTGATCGCCTCGGGCAAAGTGGACTTAAAACCGCTCATTTCAGCGAGCCTGCCCTTTGAAGACAGCATCGCCGGATTTGATCGTGCGGTGGAGGCGCGTGACAGCGATGTGAAGCTTCAGATCGTGATGCCGCAGTGATTCCAATTCGCGGTTGAGCACTTTTTGAGTGCGAAAAAAGTACAAGGGGTGCGTGTGCGCATTTCGGGCTGAGAATCAGGCCGCAAAGCTCCAAAATCTTTAAAAATAGGGCATCTATCCAACTATACCTGACTGATCGCGCCGCACTGCGGCGCGATTTGCTTTGAGAGGGTGGCCCGGCATGCGCTGATTTGGTCTCTTTTGTGCGCCAATCGGTCAAAAAAGTATCTGTCAAAACTTCGATCTGAGGTAGAGCCGCCGTTTTCCAGCAGCTACCGTCAAACAACGCGGTTCTTCCTGAGTGGAGACGGGAAGGACGGACGCGACGGAGGAGAGACGATGTTACCTGATCTGGAACTCGTGCATATTCGCAAGGGCGAGAGCTTCGCGGCATGGATGCATGGCTACCCGTTCCGGACGGTGCGGTGGCACTATCATCCCGAGTATGAAATTCATCTGGTCGTGAACACGCACGGCACCTTCTATATCGGCGATCACATCGGCGAATTTGGACCCGGCCAGTTGATCATGACAGGCCCCAATCTGCCACAGAACTGGATCTCGGAAATCGAGCCCGGCCAAATCGTGCCGGAACGCTCCTTTGTGATCCAGTTTCCTGCTGCATTTATCGAGGATGCCTGCGCCTCCATGCCGGAGATGGAAGCCATCCGCCCGCTTTTGGACCGCAGTCATCGCGGGCTGTTGTTTGACGAGGCAACCGCCGAGCGGATCAAGCCGCTGATGATGGAGCTGTTTGAGGCACGGGGCCTGCGCCGCCTTGCATTGTTTTGGTCCATTCTCGATCTATTGGCCTGCGCGCCGGACCCCGAAGTGCTGGCCAGTCTCAGCTATGAGCTGGACTTGGAATCCTTGCAGGAGAACGGCGTCAACAAGGCGATTGCCTATCTGCGTGAGAACCTGACCGAGAATATCGACGAAAAAGACCTTGCGCAGATGGTCAATCAAAGCCCCAGCGCCTTCTCGCGGTCCTTTAAACGACACACAGGCTCGACGCTGGTGCGATATAAAAACCAACTCAGGGTGGATCTGGCCTGCCAGATGCTCCTGACCCGACCAGAGGCCAAAGTGGCCGAGATCTGCTATGATGTCGGCTTCTCCAACCTCTCCAACTTCAACCGTCACTTTGCGCGACTGAAGGGCATGTCGCCCTCCCAGTTCCGCGCAACCTTTGCTGCGAACGGGGTGTTCTCAGAAACGGGCTGAACCAGACGGAAAATCGGACTTTGTGAATTCGAATGGCGAGGGGCCGTTCGAAAAGGGACAGGCTGTGCCTGTTGGAACCTTGGGAGGAACTATCAATGAAACATATGTTTGGAGCCGTATCCGCGGCTGCACTCGCGGTCTCGATGGCTTTGCCAGCAGTGGCCGAAGACGGTCTGAAGATCGGCATGACCTTTCAGGAGATGAACAATCCTTATTTTGTCTCCATGCAGGAAGCGCTGACAGAAGCGGCCAAAGATCTCGGGGCCGAGGTGGTCGTGACCGACGCCGGTCATGACGTGGCCAAGCAGATCTCGGATGTGGAGGACATGCTGACTCAGGGCATCGACATTCTGCTGCTCAATCCAACCGATAGCGCCGGAATTGAGAGCGCGGTGCATATGGCAAAAGCGCAGGACGTGATCGTCGTCGCCGTTGATGCAAACGCCAATGGTCCGGTGGATACCTTTGTTGGCTCCAAGAACCGCGATGCGGGGTATCAATCCTGCAAGTATCTGGCGGATGCGCTTGGCGGGTCTGGCGAGGTGGCAATCCTCGACGGTATCCCGGTGGTGCCGATCCTCCAGCGGGTCGAAGGCTGCAAGGCCGCGCTTGCGGAATATGACGGGATCACGCTGGTCGATACCCAAAACGGCCGTCAGGACCGGTCCGTCGCCCTTGGCGTGGTCGAGAACATGATCCAGTCGCATCAGAACCTTGCCGGGATCTTTTCGGTGAATGATGGCGGCGCGATGGGCGCATTGGCTGCAATTCAGGGGTCGGGCCGTGACATCAAACTGACCTCGGTTGATGGCGCTCCCGAAGCGGTGGCCGCCATTGCCGCAGGCGGACCCTTCATCGAGACCACAGCGCAGTTCCCACGCGATCAGGTGCGCGTCGGCCTTGCCATGGCGCTGGCGCAAAAGTGGGGCGCGCGTGTTGTGCCCAGCGAAGTGCCGATCGATGTGCGCGTCGTCGACGCAAAGAACGCCGCTGACTTCAGCTGGTAAAACCACCCGCCACCCCCGGCACAGTGTCGGGGGTGGTTTGTCCCGCAATGGCCAACAACAGGTGCGTCATGCTGCAACTGAGCGGAATCAAAAAGAGATTTGGCACCATTCAGGTGCTGCACGGTGTCGATCTTGAGGTCAACGCTGGCGAAGTTCACGCGCTGCTTGGGGAAAACGGGGCCGGGAAATCCACCCTGATGAAGATTCTCACGGGTATTTTGCAGCCCAGTGCAGGGTCCATCTTCATTGAGGGTCAGGAGCGCCAGTTCGCCAATTACGACGAGGCCATCGCCGCAGGGATCGGCATCGTTTTTCAGGAATTCAGCCTCATCCCCTATCTGGATGCGGTTGAAAATATGTTTCTGGCTCGCGAATTGCGCACGCGGTTTGGCCTGCTGGACTGTAAAGCCATGCGCAAACGCGCCGAGGACATTATGGCCCGGCTTGAGGTCGACGTGCCGCTCGATGTGCCGATCCGGAAACTGTCGGTGGCCGAACAGCAATTTGTCGAAATCGCCAAGGCGCTCTCGCTCAACGCCCGTATTCTCGTGTTGGATGAACCCACCGCAACCCTGACCCCCTCCGAGGTGGCGCATCTGTTCAAGGTGATGCGCGAGCTGCGCCGGCAGGGTGTTGCGATCATTTTCATCTCGCATCATCTCGAAGAGATCTTTGAAATCTGCGACCGCATCACCGTGTTGCGCGATGGGGAATATGTGGGCGATTGCCTCGTTTCTGAAACCGACAATGATCGTCTGGTCGAGATGATGGTGGGCCGCCGGATCGAGAACAGCTTTCCGGAAAAACCCAGCATCCCGCAGGATGCGCCGATCTTGTTGAACTGCCAGGAGGTGCAGTTGCGACGCGGTGGTCCGGTGTCGGATTTTGTGTTGCGCGAAGGTGAAATCCTCGGCTTTGCCGGGCTGGTCGGGTCGGGGCGCACGGAAACCGCGCTGGCATTGCTGGGGGCCTATCCGGCCGAAAAATGCGCGCTTCAGGTCGAAGGCGAAGACATAAGGTTTCGCGAACCGGCAGACGCGCTGGCACGGGGGATCGGGCTCTTGCCCGAAAGCCGCAAGGAACAGGGGCTGATTACCAGCTTCTCGATCCTGCAAAACATCTCCATCAACAACTACGGCAAATACCGCCGCGGGCATTGGTTCCTCGATCTGCAAAAAGAGCGCGCCGACACCGAAACGGCGATGCAGCAGGTGCGTGTCAAAGCACAAGGCCCCATGGACCGTGTCGACACCCTTTCGGGCGGCAACCAGCAAAAGGTGGTGATTGCGCGCTGGCTCAATCACCAGATGAAAGTGCTGATCTTTGATGAACCCACCCGGGGCATCGACGTCGGTGCCAAGGCCGAAATCTACCAGCTCATGCGGGCATTCACGGCGCAGGGCTATGCCATCATCATGATCTCTTCGGAGCTACCCGAGGTGATCGGCATGTCCGACCGGGTCTGTGTGTTCCGGCAGGGCGGCATCGTCGCCACCGTCGAGGGCACGGCCATAACCTCAGAAGACATCATGACACATGCCACCACGGGGAGGGTTCGACATGTCGCATAATACCACTACGGCCGAGGCAGGTCGCGCGGGCCGCGCCTTCAATCTGCGCCGGATTTTGCACTCACCGCTGGCATTGCCCCTGATCGGGCTGATCGTGGTGTCCATCCTGATGGGATTTGCCTCCGAGAACTTCTTTTCGGTTTCAAACATCATGAATGTGCTCAGGCAGGTGTCGATTGTCGGCATCCTCGCGGTTGGTATGACCTTTGTCATTCTGACCGGCGGCATCGACCTCTCCGTCGGCGCGGTCATGGCGCTGTCGGGCACATTGGCAGCCGGGCTGATGGTCAATATGGCAATGCCCGGCTGGGTCGGGCTCTTGGCGGGGCTGGGCGTTGGTGTCGGCCTTGGTCTGTTCAACGGCGCCATGGTTGCATGGGGGCGCATGCCTGCGATTATCGTCACACTTGCAACCATGGGCATCGCCCGCGGCTTGGGCCTGCTCTATTCGGGCGGCTATCCCATCTCTGGTATCCCGTCGTGGATTTCCTGGTTTGGCATTGGTCGCATCGGGATCGTGCCCGTTCCGGTGATCGCCATGGTGGTGATCTACGCCTTGGCTTGGGTGTTGTTGCAGCGCACGGCCTTTGGGCGTCACGTCTATGCCATTGGTGGCAATGAACTCGCGGCCAAGCTCTCGGGCGTGAAAACCCAGTTCATCAAGCTCACGGTCTACGGAATTTCCGGCCTGACCTCGGCGTTTGCGGCGCTCATCCTCACCGGGCGGTTGATGTCCGGTCAGCCAAACGCAGGCGTTGGCTTTGAACTGGATGCGATTGCGGCTGTGGTTCTGGGCGGAACCGCGATTGCAGGTGGACGCGGGCTGATCCTTGGCACGCTGATCGGTGCGGTGCTTCTGGGCATTCTCAACAACGGCCTCAACCTGATGGGGATCAATCCCTACCTTCAGGACGTCATCAAGGGCCTTATCATCCTGCTCGCCATCTACATCGGGCGCGAATGGTAGGTCCTTCGGGCGGCCCTGCGTGGTCGCCCGCTCCCTCTGCACAAAATCTCCCCCAAAACAAAAATCAGGAGAATTCGCGAATGTCTCAATCGCTCAAGGGCAAGGTCGCCGTAGTGACTGGTGCGGCCTCCGGTATCGGTCTGGCCGCCGTCGAGATGCTTCTCAGGAATGACTGCAAGGTCGTGATGGTTGACCGGAATGCCGCCGCACTTGCGGATCTGGTTGCAAAATATGGCGATCACGCCGTGGCGCAGGTGACCGACCTGCTGGACGTGGACAGCTGCAATGCGATGGTGCCCGAGATCCTCGCCAAGGTGGGCCAGATCGACATCCTATATTGCAACGCCGGTGCGTATATCGGCGGCGACCTGTGGCAAAGCGATCCGGCAGCCATCGACCGGATGCTGAACCTCAACGTCAATGCGGTGATGAAGAACATTCAGGCGGTCTTGCCCCATATGATGCAGCGCAAGAGCGGTGACATCGTGGTGACAAACTCGATTGCCGGACATTACCCGGCCTATTGGGAGCCGGTCTATTCAGGCTCTAAATGGGCGATCACCAGCTTTATGCAGGGCATTCGCCGTCAGATGATCCCTTATGGCGTGAAGGTCGCGCAGGTGTCGCCCGGCCCTGTGGTCTCGGCGTTGCTGGCCGACTGGCCCGAGGAAAATCTGCGCAAGGCCAAAGAGGCCGGGGCGCTGATGGACCCCGAAGAGGTGGCCGATGCATTGGAATTCATGCTGACCCGCAAACGACAGGTCACGGTGCGCGATGTGATCGTGATGCCGACCGCGTTTGAGCGCATGTAGCGCCCAAGCCACGGACAATGCAGACAGGTGACCTCAATCAAGCGGAGGAAGAGTTATGAGTTTTGACGGTAAAAGCGTCATCATTACCGGTGCGGGCAAGGGCATCGGCCGGGCCTGCGCCATCTATCTGGCAGGGCAGGGCGCGCGCGTTATCGCGATCAGCCGGACGCAGGCCGACCTTCAGAGCCTCGCCGCCGAAATCGACTGCCGAACGGTGCAGGCCGACCTGTCTGACCCGCAGGCCGCACGTGATGCAATGGCAGAGGCAGGGCCCGCAGATTTCCTGATTAACAGCGCGGGCATCAACGTGCTGGAGAGCAGTTTCGACATGACCGATGCGGGCTATGAGGCGGTGCTGGGCATCAACCTGCGGGCAGCCCTGATCACCTGTCAGGCGTTTGCGCACGCGCGTGTGGCCGCCGGCGGAGGCGGCGCGATCGTCAATATCACCTCGATCGCGGGACATCGGGGATTTGCCGAACACCTGTGCTATGCGGCTTCAAAGGCCGGGCTGGAAGGTGCCAGCCGGGTCATGGCCAAGGAATTTGGCCCTCACGGCATTCGCGTCAATTGCATCGCGCCGACCATTACCCTCACGGAACTTGCGTTGGAGGCATGGTCCGCGCCGGAAAAATCCCAGCCCATGATGGTCCGCCATCCTGTCGGTCGCTTTGCCGAAGTGGAGGAGGTCGCAGCCAGCGTCGCTTTGTTGCTGTCAGAGGGATCTGCCATGATCACCGGCGCGGTTCTGCCGGTGGATGGCGGGTTTCTCTCCGTCTGACCTTGCGCGCCGCCCGCAGATCGCGACGCGATTGCATCCCCTCATGCCCCTCTAATATACAACCCTCGGTAGCCATGGCCCTCGGGTCTTCAGCCACACCTATGCGGATAAAAGAGAGGGATGCGATATGCATGGCGAATATAAGGTGCCGGGCGGCAAACTCGTTGTTGCGGATGTCAACGTTGCCGAGGGTACGATCACAGATGTTCAGATCTCGGGTGATTTCTTTTTGGAACCCGAAGAGGCACTTGGGCCCCTTTGCGACGCGCTGAGCGGTCAAAGCACCAGCGCATCGGTGCAGGAGTTGTCACAGGCCATCAAGGCCGCCTTGCCCGAAGATGTGCTGCTCTTTGGGTTTTCGCCCGAGGCGGTTGCGATTGCGGTACGCCGTGCCCTCGGGGTGGCCAAGACGTGGCAGGACTTTGAGTGGCAGATTGTGCACTCCAAACCTGTCACGCCCCTGATGCATGTGGCGCTGGATGAGGTTCTGGCACATGAGGTTGCAAAAGGCAGACGCGCGCCGACCCTGCGTTTTTGGGAATGGGATCGCGCGGCTGTCATCCTTGGTTCATTCCAGTCGGTGAAGAATGAGGTGGACATGGACGCCGCCGGGAAACTTGGCGTTGAGGTCGTGCGTCGCTCGACCGGTGGCGGTGCGATGTTCGTCGAAAAAGGCACCGCCATTACCTACTCGCTCTATGCCCCGGTTGAACTGGTCGCGGATATGGATTTTGCGGATTCTTATGCGTTTTTGGACAATTGGGTCCTCAAGGCTCTGAACACGCTCGGCATTGAGGCCTATTATAAACCGCTCAACGACATCACCAGCCCCAAGGGCAAAATCGGCGGTGCCGCGCAACGCCGGTTTGCAAATAAAACCGTCCTCCATCACGTGACCATGGCCTACGACATGGACGCCGAGAAAATGATGCAGGTGCTGCGGATTGGACGCGAAAAACTCTCCGATAAAGGCACGGCCAGCGCTGCCAAGCGGGTCGATCCGGTGCGCAGCCAGACCGGTATGGAGCGCAGTGATGTGATCGAGTCGATGAAGGCCACGTTCACCGATCTGAATGGCGCAACGGTGGGGGACATCACCGATGACGAATATCGTGCCGCCGAAGAACTGGTTGCCACGAAATATGGCACTGAGGCATGGCTGAATAAGCTGCCCTGATAGGGCAGTGGGGCGACAACACCCGCAGTGAATGGGTGTTGTCGCCGCGATCTTAGTTTGCTGGCGTGGACGCCCACGCGTAGTTTTCCGTCAGATATTGGGCAACCGCATCAGATTGCAGGGCCTCAATAACCGCTTGCGTTTTGGGGTCTTCCAGATCCTGCGCATTGACTGCGTAGCTTACGGCATATGCGTTCGTCAGTTCATTGCGCTCTTCTAGGTAGAGCCGTTCTGCATCACCGGTCAGATCAAGCGAGCGCGCAAAAGTCGGATACATTACCGCCAGCTTGCGTCCTGCCTCATTATACGCACCCGCCGTGGTGGTGAGCGGGGTCTGTACAAATTGCAGCTCTTTGTCGTTGGCGATGATATCCGACACCGACGCGTCAAAGCTCACCTCGTCGGACAGCTCAATCAAGCCAGCGCTTTGCAGCAGCAAAAGCGCGCGCGCCGTATTGACCCCATCATTGGGGATGAACACCGTCTCGCCCGCCGGGATCTGGTCCAGAGTCGAATATTCTGCGGAATACAGCGCGAAAGTGGCGTGATAAACGGGCTGTGCAATCACCAGATCCGCACCCGCACGCGTATTGAAAATATCCATATAAAGTTCGTGCTGAATGAGGTTGCCGTCAATCTCGCCGTTGGCGAGCGCGGGATTGGCCTCGGCATAGTTCAAAAATGCGACCTTTTCGATTTCGTAGCCGCGCTCCGCCAGCGCGGGTGAAATGGCATCCAGCAGGTCGGGCTTGGTGCTATCTGCGGAATAGAACGGATAGAATGACACCCCGAGTTTGATGGTCTCATTGGCAAAAGCAGTCCCAAACGTGAGCGCGTAAGCGGTCGCAGCAACGGCTGCGAGAGTTCTGAGCTTCGTCATGATTTTCTCGATTTTCCCTTTTTATCCACCATCCTGGCGAGGGCAGAACCCAATAGCTGAATGATCTGTACGGCGAGCACCATCAAGAGGATGATGACCCACATAAGCGGTTGGTTCCACATGTAGAAACCTTCCTGCAGGGCGAGGTATCCAATGCCGCCACCGGCAATAACCCCCACCACTGTTGAATAGGCAATCAGGCTGATGATTGCCGAGGTGAAGCCAAGGATCAAAGGAGACCGCGCCTCGACCAAAATAAATTCCGTTACCAATTGAAACCGGCTCACCCCCATGGCGCGCGCGGTGTGAAACACCTGCGGATTGATATCGCTGATCGCCTGTTCAACAAGGCGCGCGACAATCGCCACGCCAACCACCGATAGCGAAATCATCGACGCATAGATCCCGTAAGCGGTGCCGATCAGGGCACGGGCGACCGGCGCCATGATGATGAGGAGCAAAATAAAGGGCACCGAGCGGATGATATTAACCACCACGGCCAATGGGCTTGCAAGCAGCGGGCTTGCCATAGGCCCACCCCGGCTGCAAAGCGAGAGCGCCATTCCGATCCCCGTCCCCAGCACGAGCGAGATCGAAAACGCCACCGCCACCATGTAGAATGTCTCGACAAATCCGACGATGATCTGGTCGCCAAAACGTACCCATGTGTCAAAGGCCCAATCAAACATCCGGCATCCCCCAAATCTGTTCCATCGTCTCCACATGGAACTGCGGCGCTTTTTGGATGGGGCCGAGGCGTTTGATGCGCCCCTGCTCCAGATGCAGAACCCGGTCGCACATGTAGCGAACGACCTCGATCTGGTGCGATATCAGCACGATGGTCACCCCATAGGTTTGATGGGTCCGTTTCACCAGATCGAGGATGTCTTTGGAGGTCTGGCTGTCCAGCGCCGAGGTGGGCTCATCCAGAAACAGGATCTTGGGATCCGTGACCAAGGCACGGGCAATAGCAACCCTTTGCGCCTCGCCGCCAGACAGGGTGATCGGATAGGCCCGCGCGCGGTGGGCGAGGCCGACAAAATTCAAAAGATCGCGCGCTTTTTCCTCGCGCAGGCTGCGGGACATTCCTCGCAGTTTCAGCGGCAGTGCGACGTTTGCCACGACGTTGCGATTGTAGAGCAGGCTAAACCCCTGAAACACGGTTGCGCTTTGCTGTACAATCCTGCGCAACGCGCGTGCGCTGGTGGTGTGGTCGACCGGTTCCCCATCAATCAGAATGCGCCCGCTGTTGGGGCGCATCTGGAAACTCAACAGACGCAGCAGCGTGGTTTTCCCGGCACCACTCTTACCCACAATACCGAGGATTTCACCCACAGAGATCGCAAACGACACATCGCTCAGCGCCTTTGCGCTGCCCGCCTTGCCGGTAAAATCCATGCTGAGGTTTTCGACGGTAATCATGTTCAAATCTAATGTTCCGGTGACCGGCCAAGAAAGCCAAGCACACAAAGGCTGAAATAGAATGTGGGGGTGTCGGCTTTACCGCACCACCCGCAGGCGACCACCGAGGACGCCATCGTGTTTTCGGGTTTGCGGCGCACCGCAGGAATGCCGCTCGGCAAACCTCAGCGCTTCTTCCATCAGTTCCGCATCCATATCTCCGTCAACCAGATCCAGCAGGAAATCACAACCGGCATGGAGATGTTTGCGGCGCATGTGGTGGATCATCAGCAGCAACAATTGCTCGTCTCGGGTGACAAGGGCGCGCATGCTTTGATCTGCCGGGTCGAGCACATCCAGCGCGTTCCCCTTGATACGCACGAGCGTAACGACGATCTGAGACAACCTGTGCACCAAGGGCAGCCCCGTTCGCGCCCCCCAGCGTTTCTCCGCATCGCCATAAATGGGTATCCAAGATTTCCCTTCGGGACAGCGGCACGTCAGTGTCAGATCGCGGATTATAGGCAGCAGCGCACATTCAAAGGCGTCGCACCCAATCTGTGACAGCGGGATCAGCGCTTGCTCCCCAAGGTCATCCCACGAGGATGCGTCCCTGCTTACACCTGTCATCCCTGCCTCCCATCATCCGAGTTTAATATAGCCTAGCTTGGATCAATTCGGAGGGTGTCGCGATCCGGCGGGGGGCGTCTTGATCCATTTTTTATGATGCCACCGGCCCGGTGCCAAGGGGGGAATGATGACCATTAAGACGGGGCGCGGGTTTGTGCGCCCCGTCTCAGGTTGGCCTTACTGGGATTTTGGGTCTGTTTTGCTACGGCGCGTCCAGCTGCGCATGTGCTCAAAGACAATGAACAACAGCGGGATCAAAATCACGCCGATCACTGCCGAGCCGATCATGCCAGCAAACACCGGGACCCCAACGGCAAACATGCTGTCTGCTCCCGGTCCCGACGCCGTCACGAGCGGCACAAGCCCAGCGATGAAGGCAAAGGATGTCATCATCACCGGGCGGAAACGCTCTTGCGCCCCCAGCACGGCAGCTTCCTCGATGGATTTACCCTCGCCCAGACGCAGCAGCGCGAACTCCACAATCAGGATGGCGTTCTTGGCGGCCAGCGCAATAAGCACCACGATCCCGATCTGCACGTAGACGTCCACCGACGATCCCGCGACCCAGACGCCGAATATGGCGACCATAACGGCAGCAACAACAGAGAGCATGACGCCCACGGGCACGTTCCAGCTCTCATAAAGTGCGACGAGAAACAGATAGGCAAACAGCAGCGCAAAGCCCAACACGATGCCCGCCTGTCCGGCAGAGCTTTTGACCTCTGAGGCCATACCGGTCCACTCATAGGCAAAGCCATTTGGCATTGAGGCCGCGCCGATTTCTTCCATCGCGGCGATGGCCTCGCCATCACCGATCCCGGCAGCGGGGCCACCATTGATCGCGACGGCACGGTAGTTGTTGTATCTCACCAGCGATCTGGGGCCGGACTCCAACCGCGCGGTCGCAAAGGACGACACCGGCACCATTTCGCCCGCTGCGTTGCGGATGCGGATATTGTTAATCGCGCCGATATTGTCTCTGTATTCGGCATCCCCATTGACCCACACCGTGAACCCTTTGCCAAACAGCGTGATGTCGTTGACGTAGACACCGCCTAAGGTCCCCTGCAGCGAAGAGAACACCTGCGGCAAGGTCAGCCCAAGCGTGTAGAGCCGATCCCGGTCGATATCGAGGCGCACTTGCGGCGTTGCGGCATCAAAGGTGGAGTAGACAGCAGCGAGGCGTTCGTCCTGATTGGCCGAGACCACGATCCCATTCATGATCGCGGCCATCTCTGTGGCGTCCTGCCCTTGCAACGCTTCCAGCATCATTTCAAAGCCGCCGGTTGTCCCGACGCCGGGCAGGGCAGGTGGGTTCAGCGCGAGGAAATTCGCCCCACCAATCTGCTGCAATCGTCCAGTGATCCGGCGCACGATTTCGGTTGAGTGCATGGAGGGGTCTTCGCGTTCAGAAAAATCCGCAAGACGGATAAAGACAACACCCGCGTTCGAAGCAAGACCGCCATCGATCAGGCTGAAGCCCGCGACAGTGACGATACTGTCTACGCCCTCTTCTTCGCGGATGAGGGCGTCCCCTTGTTCCAGAACCTCAAAGGTACGATCAAGCGATGCCCCCGGCGGCAGGGTTGCAACCGCAAGAATGAACCCTTTGTCCTCGGCCGGCAAAAAGCCCGAGGGCGTGATACTGCCGATCCTATAGGTGGCAAACCCAAAGAGGGCAGTCAAAACCAAGCTCAGAACCGCCAGCCGCGCCAACCTGCGAATGACGTTGCCGTAGCCTCGGCTGACGGCGTCGATCCCATCGGAGACTCTGCGCATAAAACTCACCGGCTGCCCCGGTTTCATCAGCACCGCGCATAGGGCAGGCGACAAGGTCAGCGCGTTGATTGCAGAGATCACCATCGCAGCCGAAATGGTCACAGCAAACTGGCGAAACAGCACGCCACTTGATCCGGGCAGGAATGCAACCGGCACAAAGACCGACAGCAGCACCAAGGTGATCGCAATGATCGGGCCGGTGATTTCCTTCATCGCCTTGCGCGTTGCATCCGCAGGCGACAGGTCAGGCTCTTCGTGCATGACCTTCTCAACATTCTCGACCACGACGATCGCGTCATCCACCACGATACCAATCGCAAGGATCATCGCGAGGAGTGAGATCGTATTTGCCGAATACCCCAGCGCCAGCAGCACCGCAAACGTCCCGACAATGGACACAGGCACAGCAATGAGCGGAATAATGGTCGGCCTCAGACGGCCAAGGAAGACAAACACCACGATCCCAACAAGAATGAAGGCTTCGATCAGCGTGTGCTCTACCTTCTCGATCATCGCCTCTACGAATTCGGCAGTATCGTAGATAAAGCTGTAAGAGACCCCCTCGGGAAAGCGTTGCTGCAACTCTTCCAGCTTGTGGCGCACATTTTCTGCCACCGCGACTGCGTTCGCGCCGGGCGACAGGAAAACGGCAATCGGTGCGTTCGGGTTGCCTTCGAACCGGGTTTCAACATCGTAGGTTGCGGCACCAAGCTCCACGCGCGCCACATCCTTCACCCGAACAAAGGAGCCATCTGCGTCGCTTCTGAGGATAATCTCTTTGAATTCATCGGCATTGCGCAGCTTGCCTTTGGTGACAATCGTCATCTGCAGGCCAGCCCCGTCTTCGACCAAGGGCGCTGCACCAATCCGCCCGGCAGAGGCTTGCAGATGTTGGCTGCGAATGGCCCCCACAACGTCATCGACGGTCATCTGAAGATCCGACATTTTCTGCGGATCGAGCCAAATGCGCATCGCGTAGTCACGGACGCCGTAGTTGAATACATCGCCCACACCGTCGATGCGTTTGAGCTCGTCAATAATGTTGATGGCGACGAAATTGGCCAAAAACATCTGGTCATGGTCTGGGTTTTCGGAATGAAAGGTGAAGACCTGCAGAATGTCGGTCGAGGCTTTCTTGATCTTGAGGCCCTGATCCCTGACCGCCTGCGGCAGACGCGGCTCTGCCAGTTTTACACGGTTTTGCACGTTCACCGTGGCGATGTCAGGGTCTTCGCCCAACTCAAAACTGACGGTCAGACTATATTCACCCGCGTTGTTGGAATTGGACCGCATGTAGCGCATGCCAGACACGCCGTTGACTTGGCTCTCAATCGGCACTGCGACCGCTTCTTCGACAGTTTCAGTGTCCGCGCCACTGTAGCTTGCGCTGACCTGAACGGTGGGGGGGGCAATTTCGGGATACTGCGCCACCGGGATGGCAGACATGGCAATCAGACCGGCAATCGTGATCACGATAGAGATGACCATCGCCAATCGCGGTCTGCGAATAAAGACCTCTGAAATCACAGCACCGCCCCCTAGTTGGCTTCGTTCAGGAAGGACGGCGCGACCTTGCTGCCGGGGCGGGTTTTCTGGATGCCCTCAACAATGACTTTGGCCCCTGCGTCCAGCCCGGATTGCACAACCAGATATCCGCCGCGTTGTTCTCCAACTTCGATCCGCGCGGCCTTTACGATGTTGTCCTCATCCACGACCAGAACATAAGCACCCTGTTGATCCAGCAACAGCGCCTGAAGCGGCAGCGCGAGCTTGCTGGTGTCCTCATTCGCGACGATGTTCACATCTACAAGGCCGTTATTTATCAACATGTTGTCGGGATTGGGTACGGTGGCACGCACGATGATGGCGTCGCTTGATGCCGCTGCACTGACATCAGTAAAAGAGATCTTGCCGTGATGCTCATAGGTCGACCCATCGGCCAGGGTGAGCGAGACAAACACGTCCTCATTGCGCGCACCGCGTTTTCGAAAGTCGATCATGCTGCGCTGCGGCACTGGAAAGCTGGCATAGATCGGATCGGATTGCACGATGGTGGCCATCGGACCCGACTGCGGGCTGATCAGATCCCCGGTAGAGACAACAGATCGCCCGATCAGCCCGGTGATTGGCGCCGTGATCTTTGTGTAGGCGAGGTTGATTTCAGCCGCTTCGACCTTTGACTGGGCGGCGGCGACATTTGCTTGGCTCACCGCAAGATTGGCCTGCGATTCTTCCAAAAGGGCGCGGGACTGCACATCGCGTTTTGTCAGCTCTTCCTGACGATTGAATTTTTGCTGAGCCAGAGTCTCATTGGCTTGTGCAACTTGCAGGGCTGCCTGCGCTTGGGTCAGCGTGTTGCGGTAGATGTCTTGATCAAGCTCATAGAGCAGATCCCCTTTTTCGACAAAGGACCCTTCCTCGAAATGCTGCGCCTCAAGATACCCTTGAACGCGCGCAATCAAATTTACAGATTCGATGGCTTCGATCCGGCCAGAGAAGGTTTCGGACTCTTGAAAACTCCGCTCTTTGATGAGGGCGACTGTAACGGTGGGGGCGGGTGGTGCGGCGCTCTCACTTTGTGCATGCGCAGGAAGTGAGAGCGAAGTAAATGCTACTAACAACAAAGACTTGATGGCGCATCCAATAGGGCCGCGGGATTTCGTTGTGGTACCAGCTGAAGCCATGCCGACCTCCCTAATCATTATGCCTAACTACGCTTCTACAGTATAACTTATGATCATTAGACTACACTTGGTGCCACCTGCCAAGAAGATCGTTGCAATTGGCTCCGGGCGACACGCCAGCCTGCGGGGCGGTGGGCTTTTGCATTAAACACCCGCAATGAGCGGCTCTGTGCCGGCGTTGTCTGCCTCTTGCCCAAGGTCCGGCAGCATCGCGCATAGCCCGCCGGGAGAGACATGAATGGCCCGGATGCCGAGGGCGCGAGCGCCCGCGATATCTGTCTCCATGTTGTCACCGATCATCACGGCACCTGCGGGGAGAACGGATCCCAGCGCCGCATGGAACAGATAGGCCGATGGTTTCCCGACCAATGTGATGTTTGGGCGTGGCACACAGGCTTTCAAAAGCGCCAGCAGTGCGCCGGTTTCGATCACCGGGCCATGTTCCCCCGGATGGGTCAGATCGGGGTTGGCCACAATCATCGGCACGCCGCGTTCCAACAAAGGGAGCGCAGATTCCAACTGCGGGCGCGTGGCATCCCGGCACAGGACGATCGCTTCTGGCCTGTCGGAGGCAGGGCGCAAGCCGATCTTTCTGGCCCGCTCTTGCATGGTCGCACCCGCAAGCAGGCGAATGTCGCCAGAGGCCACGGTGTCACGCGCCCGCGCGAGGGCAGTTTCTCCGGCCAAGATGATCCGGGGTTCGGGCACTGGCAGCCCCATATGTGCCAGCCGTCGCGACAGGGTTTCGGCAGTGTCGGTGGAGTTATTGCTGACCAGAACAAGTTTCGATGCATACCTGCGCACAAAGGCCTGAGCGCCCGGCAAAACGCGGCTGCCTGAAATCAGGCAGCCGTCGAGATCACAGAGAATGCGCTCGGCGCGGTCCACAAGCGCGCGCGATTGCGTGGCGTCTGGCTGTTGGTCAGGGTGAGTGGCGGTGTGGCGCGAAGGGTCGCTCATAGATCGCGAAAGCCCGGATGCACCATGGAAAGCGCGTAGTCCTCATCCGCCTGATCCGCAGGCGCGTGCAACGAGAACCGGGGCGTGCGACTGGCAAACTCATGCAGATGCACCGTGACGCAATCCTCATCGGCCAGCACCACACCATAGGCGGGCTCGGCAAAATTGCCGTCGATGGTGTCTGCATCCGTGCCAAGGTCAAGCGTCACCTGATGATTGAGCCCACGCATGCATGAATAAGAGATGCCGCGCCAGTTGCCAAAGATCGCACGATGAACGTGACCAAAGAACAGGTGACGGATGCGCGCGCGATGAGGCTCGATGACGCGCCAAAAGGCGTCATGATCGAGCATCATGATCGCATCCATTGAGTTAATCCCATGGCGAAACGGCGGGTGATGCATGAACAGGAACACCGGGCCAGAACTCTCGTCGAGTTGTTGTTTGAGCCATGCAAGGCGCTGGGCACAATAGCCACCCGCGTGGGTGCCGGGCGCTTTGGTATCGAGAAACAGGCAACTGCCCTGCGATGTCTCGCGGCGCGATTGCACAAATCCGTGCTCATCCCGCGCAACCTCTGGGAAACAACGGGCAAAGGCCGCCGTATCATCATGGTTGCCGACCATCAGCACCAATGGCATCGACAGGCGGCGAATTTGGGCTTCAAAGGCGGCATAGGCATCCGCGTCGCCCCAATGGGTCAGATCGCCGGTGACGACGGTGAAATCCGCATCCCCATGTTCGGCGTTGATACTGTCCACGGCCAGCGCGAGGCGGCGGGCTGGGTTCGCGCCATAAAGCGTGCGGTCGCCGCCGATGACATGGGTGTCGGTAAGATGGATAAACTTCATGAGGGATCACACGTCTTAGATCATTTGAAAAGTGAGGCGGCCCTTACAAAGGCCGCCCCGGTGTGAGGCTGTGCCTCTCAGGTTAGCTGTGCGGCATCAGGTCTTCGATTTCCTCGGACAATTCCTGCTGCAGCTCTTCCATGTCCTGCGCGTCGCCGGTCACGATCCGCTCCAGGCCATCGTAGATCACCTGAGTGATCGCCAGCCCGTTGTCGCCGGGGTAGGCTTGCCAGTCGCGCAACAGCGGCAGTTGTTTCACTGCGGTCGCCTTCTGGGGGTTCTGCTCATAGAAATCGGCAAGGATGAGGTCGTTGGCTGCGCGGTTTGGCGGCATGTAGCCAGTGGTGCGGGCCACTTCGGCGGCGCCTTCGCCAGAGGTGATGAACTTGAGCCACTGCCAGGCGGCATCCCGCACGGCGGGATCATCCGAGGTAGAGGTCATCACAGCGGCATTGCCACCTGCGGGCAAGCCGGCGGGCTGGCCGTCGATCCCAGGGTAGGCACCGGTGACAAAATCGAAATCATCCTTGATGGTCAGCATGCGGCCAACATTCGAGGTCGAGGTAAACATCATCGGCAAATCGCCCGCCGCAAAGGCAGAGTTTGCTTCATCACTGCTGAGGTTTTTCATCTCGCAGCCGTCGACGATCTTCTTGATGGTTTCCAGAGTCTTCAGCGCTTCTGGCGTGTCCATGTTGATGTGGTTTCCCTCTACCGGTGCAACGTCCTGCGTCCACATCAGCGCCTGAAAGAACCAGTTTCCGGTGATCGCCCAGTCCCAGTAAATCGGATTGTCGCTGCCTGATGCCTTCAGCGTCTGACAGGTTTGAACCACCTCGTCCCATGTGGTCGGCAATGTCTCAACCCCGGCGGATTTCAGCAGGTCCATGTTGTAATACCCGACGGGCAATGAAACAGAAAATGGCAGCCCGTAAACCTCACCCCCAAAGGTGGAAAGGGACAGCATCGCCTCGTGGTAGCCATCCTTTTGAAAATCAGCCTCTTTGGCGATGAACGGTTCAAGAGATTGCGCGATACCGCGATCAACAAGGATCTGCTGGCGGTTCAGGCCTTGCATGGTCACGTCGGGCAAATTGCCGGATACCGCTTCGCGCAGGATGGTGTTGGAGGCGTCCTCATACTCTTCGTAAGAGGCGCGGATATTGATGTTGATGTTGGGATGCGCCGCCTTGAATGCGGGCATGATCGCCTCATAGGTCACATCAAAAAGCGAGGAATACGGGTAGACGAAGTCGATGGTGACGGTGTCGTCCTGCGCCAGCGCGGGCAGGGTCGAGGTGGTGAGCAATAGCGCGCCAATAAGGGTATGTTTCATATCAGAACTCTCTGGGTTTTCAGGTTGATTTTGCGAGGAGGAAGAGACCACGGACCGGTTGGCTGGCCCGTGGGGCGGGGTATTGAAGGGGGCGTGCGGCGGTCGATGTCGCTGCCGAAGGTTCTGGGCGGGTCACTTCATGCCCGACAGGGTGATCCCTTCGATGAAGCGCCGCTGCGCGAGCATGAATGCAACAATCAGGGGAATGACGATCGCCGTGGCTGTCGCCATCATCGGCCCATAAAGGTTGCCATCCGCACCGGCCTGAAATTCACGCAGGCCGAGCGGCGGGGTGAAGAGGCTTCGGTCTCCGGTGACGACGATGCGCGGCCAGAAATAGTCGTTCCAATGCGCCACCACCGAAAAGATCGCAAAGGCGAGCAGAGCCGGGACAGCCGTTGGCAGCATTACGCGCCAGACGATGGCAAACTCGGTCATTCCATCCATCCGCGCCGCATCCACCAGATCGTCCGGCACCGTCATAAAGAACTGGCGCATCAGAAAGATCCCAAAGGCCGACACGATCCATGGCACCACGAGAGCCGCGTAGGTGTTGGTCAGGCCGATCTTCGCGAGCCCAAGATAGAGCGGCAGTGCGATGGCATGTACCGGGATCAACAGACAGAACAGGACCAATCCAAACACCGCTTCGCGCCCCCAGAACTTCAGTTTGGACAGGGCGTAGGCCGCAGGCAGCGCGATGAGGACTTGCAAAAGGAAGATCGACGCGGTGACGATGACGCCGTTCAATAGGTAGCGCAGCAGCGGGGCGTCCTGAAACGCTGAGCGGTAGTTGAACACCACCGGCCGCACTTCGCAGGCCGCATTCGCCTCTTCGGTGAGGAGGGTCTGGATGGCGCTGTCGTCGCGGTCGGGAAAGCGCGTGCGCGCAGTCTCGATATCCCCGCGACGCGGCGCGTTTCTAAGCGCGCATTTCGGGTCCACCATCATCTCTTGCGCGCCAAACAGGCCACCGGTGCCACGTTCGATTTCTGCCGGAGATTTCAGCGAATAACTCAGCATCACCACAAAGGGGGCAAGGACAACAGCTGCGCCGATCATCAGGATGAAATGACGGATCATCAGGGAAGGGGAGAAGCGGGTCATGTGTAATGGACCTTGCGTTCGGTGATCCAGCGCTGGATCAGGGTCAGGATCATGACGAAGATCAGGAACAACACGGTGATGGCCGCGCCGATCCCCATCAGGTTCTGCGTGACGCCCTTATCGTAGATGGCAAACATCATGACGTAGACGGATTTTCCGGGACCGCCGCCGGGTGAAAACAGCGCCTCTACCGTGTCAAAGGCCTGAAAGGCGCGGATGCAGGTGATGGTGACAACAAACACTGTTGTCGGCCCCAGGGCAGGCCATGTCACCAGCCGGAAGCGTTCCCAATAGGAGCGCGCACCATCCATTTCTGCTGCAGCATAAAGCTCTCGGGATACCCCCGTCAGCCCGGCAAGGTAGAGCACCATGTTAAAGCCGAAGCCCTGCCAGATGCCGATGAAACACACGACCCAGATCGCATAGTCGCGGTCCCCCAGCCACAGCGGTGCGCCCTCGGTGCAGACGCGGCCAAACCATGTCGCCTCCGGGCTGAGGCCAAGGAACGACAGGCTCAAAAGACCACGGGTAAAGGGCATCGCACAAAGCCCCTCGAGCCCCCGGTTAATCACCCCGATAGAAGGGTGCAGCATCAGTTGCCAGACGATCGTCATGGCCAGAAGAGTTGCCATCACGGGCAGAAAATAGACGGCCTTGTAGATCGCGGCGCCACGGGTCAAGGATTGGATCAAGAGCGCCGCCCCAAGGCCAAGACCAACGGACAGCGGCACCACGGTAATCACATAGGTGAATGTGGCAGAGAGCATCTTGGTATAGGTCGACCGGGTGAAGATGCGCTCATAATTGTCCCAGCCCACCCAGTTGAAACTGGGATTACCCAATGAGTAATCGGTAAAACTGAGCATCAGCGCCAGCAGCACCGGGGCAATAAGAATGGTCAGCATCAGCGCCAGCGCTGGCGCACTCATCAGCCAGCCCGCACTCGCCTGTCGGCGGTCGGGATCGGCTGTGACGAGCCGCATGGCCGCGCTGGACGGAAGATCTGCAACGCTCATGCCGGTATCTCCTGCAAGGCGCGCAGGAGATTGCGCTGGCGTTGACCTTTCGCATCAAAGATCAGCGCCCGGTTGGGATCAAAGGTCAGCCCCACCTTGGCCCCCAAATGAAGCTGCGCCTGCATGGCCGGATCAGTCCGCAACACCACCCGCTGCTCTGCACCGTCGAGGCTGATCTGAACAAACACCTCATGGCCGAGATTTTCCGCGTGAACGACACGGCCCTGCAGCAACGGGGTGTGATGGGTCAGGCTCAGCGCTTCTGGGCGCAGGGCAAGTTGCAGCGTTTGTCGTCCATCGTGCAAGGCCAGCGGCAGGCCCTTGCCCAGCACCGAAATCCGCCCGCTGCTGTCGCTCTCGGCGGGCAGCACGTTGATCCGGGGCGAGCCAATAAATTCGGCGACCCGCAGGTCGTTGGGATCCTCATAGATGCGCGTGGGCGCATCGCATTGCAGGATTTCGCCGCTCATCATCACTGCAATGCGGCTCGACATGGTCATTGCCTCGACCTGATCGTGAGTAACGTAGATAAAGGTTGCAGCCAGACGCCGGTGCAGCTCGGCAATCTCGGTGCGGGTGTGAACCCGCAATTTGGCGTCAAGGTTCGACAGCGGCTCATCCAGCAAGAAGGCGGCAGGCGCGCGCACCAGCGCCCGCCCAAGCGCCACGCGCTGTCGCTGCCCGCCCGACAATTGTCCGGGCTTGCGATCAAGAAGCTGGTCGATTTCCAGCGTCTTGGCGGCCTCCAGAACGCGCGCGTCGATTTCACGCCCCCGTTCGCGGGCCCCCGGTACAGCGCGCCCGATCAGCGGCAAGCGCTGTGCGGTATTGAGCTGGCGCATCCGCAACGGCACCGCGATATTCTCTGCCACGGTCAGATGCGGATAGAGCGCATAGGACTGAAACACCATGGACAGGTTGCGATCTGCGGCGCGCAGCCTGTCTACCGGCGCTCCGCCGATTTCGATGGAGCCACCGCTGGCGCTTTCCAACCCGGCGATGATCCGCAACAACGTCGACTTGCCGCAACCGGAGGGGCCGACCAGCGACACGAACTCGCCATCCGCGATTGCCAGATCGATGCCACGCAACACCTCTGTTTCTTTGAAATTCTTCCGGATGCCCCGAAGGGTCACTGTCGCCAATGTCCTGTCCTCTTATCCAATGCCCGGTCTGTCGGGCTGTGGTCGAGGCAAGAGCTAGAGGGGATTCTTGTGATTTGAGTGACACATTATTAGTCTAGGTTATGGCTTCGAAAACCTTATGAGGCCCTTATGAAACGCCCCACCTCTTCGCAGATCAGAGCCTTCAACGAAGTGGCCGCGACTGGCAGTTTCTCTGCTGCGGCGCGGGCTTTGGGTCTGTCGCAACCGGCGATCACCTCACAGATCAAGGCGCTGGAAGAGGGGTTTTCCGTCCGGTTGTTTGAACGCACCGCCAGCGGTTCTGAGCTGACCACACTGGGCCATCGCCTGTTTCAGCGCACCGCCGCACAGCGCGAGGTGGAACGCGACGCCGCCGAAATATTGTTGACGGCGCGCGCGCTAGAGGTGGGAGAGTTGTCGATTGCCGCAGGCGCGCCGGGTCCGGCGATGGAGCAGGTCGCCCGGTTTCGCCAGCGCTATCCGGGGATCAAGATCGACATCTCCTTTGGCAATTGGCAGGAGGTTGTGACCGCCATTCGCGAGCGCCGCGCTGACCTTGGCATTCTGACCGCTGCACCCTCCGGGTCGGAAATGTTTCGCACGCCATTGCTCTATCAGTCATTGGTGGCGCTGGTGCCGCAGGCGCATCCTTTTGCCAAACGCGCAAGCCTGCGACTGGCGGATCTCTCCGGGCAGGCATTGTTGTTTCGCAGCGGTCGCTCGCAGACGCAACGCGAACTCAACGCCGCACTCAAAGCGCGAGGTCTCAGTCTGACGCCGCTGTTCTGGCTGGAATCGCGCGAGGCAGTGTTCGAGGCCGCAGCGCAGGGCGTCGGCATCGGTTTTATGTTCAACGCGGCCTCTCTGCGCGAAGGCGGCATTGTCAGAGTGCCGATCCTTGATATCCCGGAGACGTTTCCCGAGCATCTCTTTTGCCTGCGCACAAAGATGGGCACACCCACGGTCAGCGCGTTTTTGGAAACCGCAGGCCGTGCCGGGACGTCAACGGAGGCCTAAACGCGCTGGCGGGGGCAGAGGGATCAGGTTTCCGGCGGCGGCGTCGCGGCAGGTGCGCCCATATGCATGGCATGCTCCGGGCCACCATACCCTGCAATCATCGCGTCTTGATCGGCAAAGGCCAGATCGTTCATCGCTGCCGGGTCGCAGATCATATTGAGCGCCTCATAAAGATCCGCAAGCACGTCGGCGCATTCTGGATCTGTGGCGCGATTGGTCGTCTCCTCCGGGTCGCTGTCCAGATCAAAGAGCTCCGGCGCAAAATCATGGTAGTGGATCAACTTCCAGCGCCCTTTGCGCACCATGTAAGCGCCGGAAACGGCACCGACCGCATGGTATTCGGAGAAAATCACCCGCTCAGGGTCGGCGGCACGAGTGGCAATGTCATAAAGGCTCTCCCCCGGTCGCTCCCCCTCAAGACTTGCGCCGAAGTGATCGATGATGGTTTGCGACACATCCAGCAGGCTTACGGGGGTGGTGCAGGTGGTTGCGGGCATGTCCGGGCCGGCAAGGATCATCGGCACCGCCACGGATTCCTCATACATGTTTGATTTGCCCCACAAACCGCGCGCCCCCACATTGTCGCCGTGGTCCGAGGTATAGAGAATTGTGGTCTCCTCCAGCTGGCCGTTGGCCTCCAGCGTGGCCATCAGCCGACCGATGTTGTCGTCAAGAAAGCTACAGAGCGCAAAGTAACAGGCGGCTGCCAGCTTGCGTTCAGCATGATCGGTGAAACCATCATCTCCCAGCAGCGCATAATTTTGCTTTGCGACCCATGGGTGATTTTTGAACCCGTCCATCGTGTGCAGTTTGAACGGCGGCAGGCTGTCCAGCGGATAGAGGTCCAGATATTCCTGCGGGACGATCAGTGGGAAATGCGGGGCCACCAACCCCACATAAAGGCACCAAGGATCTTCGTCTGTCGCGGCCTCCTTGAGCCACGCTTCGGTGCGCGCAATCACCGCCTGATCGTAGCGGGTGTAAGTGCTGTCGCCAGGGCCGATATAGGGGCCAAGCATCCGGCCTTCCTTGCGCACCCGTTCGTCTTCGCGCCGGATCGAACCCCAGACCATCCCCACGCCGTTGGCGACCTGCATCGGGATGTGCTCGACGTCAAACCCGGCTGGATCTTCTTCGCTGCGGTAATGCAGCTTGCCAATGCTCTCGACGCGGATGCCCTTGTCCTGCAACGCATGTCCCCATCCGCGCGGCTTGCCCGTGTAGGGCATCGCATTGTCCCAAAGACGAATGTCATGCACGTACCGCCCCGACGCAAAGGCAGCACGGGCGGGGACGCAAATCGGTGACGGGGTGTAGGCGTTACTAAAGCGGATGCCGCGCGCGGCCAAACGGTCCAGATTGGGCGTCTTGACCAGCGGATGACCGGCGCATGACAGCGCACGGGCCTGATGCTCATCCGACATGATAACAAGGAGGTTTTTTGATCGCGTCATGGTGTGTGTCCGGTCGGAAAGTCAGTGATCTCGGCGGCCGCGCCGAGCTTGGTCAGTGCAGTGCGGATCATCGCCCGCTCCTCAGAAGAGAGCGCTTGCATCAAAAAGGCCTGACGGGCGTCCAGATCCGGCCGCAGGGTATCCAACGCCACCTGCCCTTCGGGGGTCAGAGACAGGCGGAACTGGCGTTTGTCTGTGGGGTGGTCCGAAATCTCGACCAAACCGCGTGCCTGCAACTGGTTGACGGTTTTGGAGAACTGGCTTTTGTCAAAGCCCAGCACCTTGCGGATCGCGGTAGAGCCATCCGCAGCCTCCATGCCAATCACCCGGATGATGCGCCAGTGGGGCAGGGTCAGATCACCATGCCGCGCAATCACCGCGCGCGCCTGCGCGGCGAGCTTCAGGCTCAACTGATGGATCATGAAGCTCAAAGGGAGCGCCGTCTCAATCCGGCTGGCCGCATCTTCGTCGTCGGTGAAATCACCCTGCATCTCATGGTCTCCTTTGGTTCAAAATTTGCCCATGATGGTGGAGTTGTCAACCTAATCGTTGACAGGTCCACCACTTTGAGTCAGCCTGAATGCAAGAGGGAGGATACCATGAACATTTTTCTTAAGCCGCTTCTGGCGGCCTCAGTGCTGATCTCATCAACAAGTGTTGGACAGGCCGAAGACTGGGCACCACCCGGTCCGATCACCATGTATGTCGGCTTTGCCGCCGGTGGGGGCGCTGACACGCAGGCTCGGCTGATCGCGCAGGGGATCGAAGAAAAATATGGCTGGACCATCATTCCTCAGCAATTGCCAGGCAATTCCGGGCTGACATTGGCAACGGAGCTGGTCAAAGCGCCCGCAGATGGCACGGCCTTTGGCATGGTCGTATCCGAGACGCTGACCTACTCGGCGCAGGCGGTTGGGGATCCAGCCTTGCAACTGGATAAATTTACAGCGCTCGCAACCACCGCAGAGTTTCAGTCCGGCCTCGTCGCCATGGCGGGTGGTGCGTTCGACAGCTGGGACAAGGTCAAAGCCGCCGCAGAGGCCGGCACGCCGATCCGCTTTGCCACTGCCTCCGACCGGCAGGCCGATATGGCGTGGCATCTAGGCCAAAAGACCGGCATTGATTTTAATATCGTCGAGGTGCGCGGCGGTGCGGGTGTCATGGACGGGCTGCGGGGCGGTGATGTGGACATTGGCTGGGTCGCAGGTGCGCAGTCAAAATCGGTGCGGCAAGGCGAGATGACCAATATCGCGCGCGGCATCAAGGCCCCGTTGGCGGATACCCCCGATGCACCCGCCATCACCGATCTCGGCAGCGACTTCTATCTCGACGGCTACTTTATGTTCATCGCGCCGGGTGGTCTCGATCCCGTAGCACGTGAGGCGCTGGGCAATGCAATCCGCGCCGTGGCCGAAGACAGCGCAACCGAGGCAAATGCGCTGCTGACAAAGGGCTTTGGCGGTCCCTCGGTCCGGACAGGTGAGGATCTGGATACCTATATGGCAGATGCCAATGCCGCCGCCGCCGCGCTGATCAAAGCGGTGTCCGAGTAACTCCGCAACCGGGGGCGCGCCTGTGCGACGTTTGACTTTCACACATGGTTTGGGACTGGCGGTGATCACGCTGGCGGTCCTTGCGCTGGTGTTTTGGGTGCCGCAGGACACGGTCTCGGGTTATCTGGTGTCAAAACGGGGCCGGGTCTCGATTGGGGATGCCATGGCACCGGGCTTGTCTCTTGGCCTGATGGCGCTCTCTGGTGGGCTGATCCTGTTAGAAGCCCGCAAGCGCGAGGCTGATATTCACCCCAATGGGCGCAGTCTCGGGTTTCTGCTCGTAATTTTGGTGATCTGCCTGATGGCGTTTGGTGCGATGATCTGGACCGGGCCGCTTGCGGTGGCCTTGTTCGGGGTGGACGACAGCTATCGCAACCTGCGCGATACCGCCCCGTGGAAATATCTCGGATTCATTCTGGGCGGTGTGGGCCTTGTGGCGGCGCTGATTTCTTTGGTTGAACATCGTGTGACGCTGCGGGCCGCACTGTTGGGCGTGGCAGGGGTTGGCGCGCTGATCGGTGTCTTTGATCTCGCCTTTGATGATCTCCTCTTGCCGCCAAATGGTGACCAATGACTGAGATGCTGCATTACGTCTGGCTGGGAATCCTGTCGGTTTTTCAGGGGCCTGCGATACTGGAAATTGCTGGTATCGGCCTGCCGGTTGCGCTCGTCATGCTTGTGGCAGGGCTGATCACCGGTATTGCCGTAGGGGCAACGCCGGGACTGGCGGGGCCGATGGCCATGGCAATTTCGCTGCCGCTCTTGATCTCGGCCTTTGGGTTTACGCCCGATGCTTTGCTGCCGGTTTTTGGATTTTTGATCGGCATTATGAAAGGCGCCACATTGGGCGGTGCGGTGCCTGCTATCTTGTTCAATCTGCCCGGAACTCCAGATGCGATGATGACCACGCTTGATGGGTTTCCGATGGCGCAACAGGGCCAACCGCGCCGCGCCCTGCGCATTGCACAACTGTCCTCGGTGGCGGGAGATACGTTTTCCGATCTTGTGCTTTTTATCTGCGCGCCGTTTCTGGCGGTGGTGGTCGAAGCCTATCTTGACCTGCCGGAAAAGACCGCGCTGCTGATCCTGTCGATCTCCTTCGTGGCAGCTGTTATGGGGCGGTCAGTGGGCAAAGGGCTGCTCTCGGTCAGCCTTGGCCTGCTGGTGGCCTACATCGCCACGGGGAATGATTTGTCGCCGCGACTGACGCTGGGCTTTGATGTTTTTCAAAGCGGCATCCCGTTGATCGCGGCCGTGCTTGGCGTGCTGATCGTCGGAGAGATATTTGCAACGCTAGAGCGGCTTTGGCTTGATAATCATGCGCTTGACGTAATTCCGGTGGAGAAGGGCTCGACACAGGATGGGCTGCAGCCGGGGGATATTCGTCGGATTTCACCCTATGTGGGGCGGGGGGCTGTCATCGGTGCGCTGATTGGCGCTTTGCCGGGGGTCGGCTCCACTTTGGCGGCGACACTCTCTTACACGATGGCGGCGCGGCGCATCAAACGTCACCCGCAGGCGCAACCTTTGGGAACCGGCGCGCCCGAGGGGATCGCCGCGACCGAAGCTGCGAATTCCGCTGTTTCCGGTGCCAATCTCATTCCGGTTCTGTCGCTTGGTATTCCGGGCAATGCGGCCGCGGTTTTCTTGATCCTCGCCGCTGACAGCATTGGCGGCTTTAATCCGGGACCAGGTGTCTTCAGCATGCCAGACGGGGCGCTGAACCCGCAACTCGTCACGGTGTTTGGTATCTTTACCCTGATGTCGTTGGGCAACGTCCTGAACTGGACCGTGGGGGGGGGAGTAATGCGGGCAATGGGCGGGCTGGCAAAGATCCCTGCAACGCGGCTATTGCCCGTTGTTCTGCTGGTCTCACTGACCGCGATTTATGTGCAAGAGACCTCGATGTTTGCCATCTGGTCCACATTGGCCTTCGGCGTGCTGGGCTGGGCCATGCGTAAGCTCGCAGTGCCGGTGTTACCGTTTGTCATCGCTTTTATCCTCGCCGGTCCCATTGAGCGCAGCGCCCGAGAGGCCTTTGCCGCATCCGGGGCGGACCCTTGGTTTTTGTTTTCCAGCCCGACCTCGGTGATCCTGCTGCTGCTGGCACTGGCCGCGCTGATGTTCCTCGGGCGCGAGAGGTAGGCCCTCTATAGCTGTGCTCCTTGGGAGGTAAGCGCGGTGTTTATGAAAATTCTAAACGTGTTTTTAAAGAATGCAGACTAGAGATTCCGTGATGTCACCGCACCGGCTTAGCAGGCGGTTGAATGAGAAAGGGCAATACGGAAATGAAGTTCATCCACCTGATACCGGACAGCAACCATCTGGTCAGCTTGGCAAAAAACCTAGCCGATATCAAAAGCGATGACGCTCATGAAATCGTAGTGCTGCCATCCAACTCTCATCAGAAATCCTTTGTGGTGAAGGCGCAGGACATTTGGCCTTCGACGGCGACCTTCACGGGAAATCTGGCCTTTGCGCCAGAAGACATCGTGATCGTTCACAGTCTGTTCCTGCAGCATTCCTTCGAGATTTCAAAGCAGCTGATCCAGCGTCGCGCCCATGTTGTCTGGTGCATGTGGGGCGGCGATCTTCATATGGTCGCTCAGGCGCCAGCGGGCTTTGACTTCCTGAATGGTTTTTCCTGTGCAATTTCGTTTTGCGGTGAACTGGTGCGCTATCCGCAGATTACCCTGCCAGAGATCCCCGGCTCCTGTCACAAGGTGGATGCGTCAACCCAATCCAGCGATCTCGACAAGGAAAAGCTGATCATTCTCGGAAATTCCGGCGATCCGTCCAACGACCACCTTTATATGCTTGAGCTTGCAAGCCGCTTCAAAGACCACCGCTACCACATCCCATTCGCTTACAATGGGACACCGGACTATCGGGCCCGCCTGATTGACAAAGCTCGTGACCTAGGTGTGTGGGAAAAGACGACGCTACAAGAAGGTATGCTGCCGCTGGAAGAGTACAACAGCATCATCGCCCGTGCAGAGCTATATTTTGCAGCGCACAACCGCCAACAGGCGCTGGGGTCTCTGGCCAGTGCCTATCTGAACAACACCCGTGTCTTTATGCGGCGGGTGATCACGACCCCAAGCGGTCAGACGATGGCCAATCCCGGCTATTTGCAGATGATGAACTTTGGCTACCCGGACGTGGAGGACATCTGCAGTCTGGAGAACGAAGACTTCCGTCAAGCGGTCGAGCTGAGCCCCTTTGTGCAAAACCAAGTGACGGATGTGCACATGCAGTCGACAGAGAACCGCGCGGCGGTGTTTCAGCGCGTGAAACACATTTGCTACGGTCGCGCGGCGCAATCCTGAGCTGCCCTTCAGCCATTTTTAACTAAGCTTCTTCACAGTTGGAACAGCACCATCGCGCCAAAACCTGCGCACGTGCCGAGTTCCTCTAGAATGTGAGAACCCCGAGATGACCCAGAAACCGATCCGCACCGATGCTGACCTTGCCATAAACGGTGCGCCCCCAGCACTGGATCTCCCCGTGCACGTCGGGCGCCCGAATGTAGCGGATCGCGACAAATTTATGTGGCTTGTTGACGATATTCTCGACCGCAACTGGCTGACCAATAACGGGCCGATGGTCTGCGAGTTGGAGCGCCGGATCGCTGATTATCTTGGCGTAAAACACTGCGTTGCTATGTGTAATGGCACCATCGCGCTGGAAATCGCCATTCGCGCCGTTGGTATGTCGGGCGAGGTGATCGTGCCATCTTATACGTTCATCGCGACCGCGCATGCGGTGTCATGGCAAGGATTGCGTCCTGTTTTTGCCGATGTCAGCGCCCAAGATCACTGTATTGATCCCGAAGCCGTGCGCCGGGCCATCACCCCCCGCACGACAGGGATTGTTGGCACGCATCTGTGGGGCGGGACATGCGACGTAGAGGCGTTGCGGGACATCGCAAGGGAGCATAACCTCAAACTGGTGTTTGATGCGGCCCATGCATTTGGATGTTCACACAATGGGCAACGCGTCGGGGGCTTTGGCGATGCCGAAGTCTTCAGCTTCCACGCCACCAAGTTCTTCAATAGTATTGAAGGTGGTGCTGTCACGACAAATGATGATGCCTTGGCAGAGCAGATGCGACTGATGCGCAACTTTGGGTTCTCGGGGCCAGATACCGTGAGCCACCCCGGCACCAACGGCAAAATGACTGAAATCAATGCCGCGATGGGGCTTGCTAATCTGGACGCGATCAGCAGCGTTATGGACGTGAATAAAGCCCGTCACGCTGCCTACGCAGCAGCATTAGACAGTATTCCAGGCCTTCATTTGATGCCGGTAAAGGCCGAGGAGGAACGCAACCACCAATATGTCGTGCTCGAAGTGGATGCGGCCTTTCCGTACTCTCGTGATGAGCTTCTGGAGACACTGACGGCTGAGAATATCCTGGCGCGAAAATACTTCTGGCCCGGATGTCACCGGATGGAACCTTACCGCTCCTTGCAGCCCAACGCAGGCCGGAAACTCCCGGTCACAGAGGAACTGGCGGAGCGGATCATCGTACTGCCGACAGGCCCCAACCTGCCAGAAGAAGCGATCACGGTGGTCGGTGATGTCTGTCAATTGCTGTCCCGCCGCGCTGCAGGGACGGCTTTGAGCGACAATAAGCTGCGATTGCGGAACGTTTCGTAACCGCAGCCGGTGGTACCAAAGCAATGGTTGGGTGGCCCAAGTGCAGCGCACTCGATAATAAAACCGGGGCGGTATACACTAAAAATGCCGCGCCGGTTTAGATTGGCAGGATGAAGAGTTGTGACAACGACCAACCCATTTAACCCCGGATACTACTCTTCCAGTGAACTCCAAGGGATGGGGTTCAAATATGTCGGTCAGGATGTGCAGATCGCCAAGAACTGCACGATCCTTGGTTTGGAAAACATCTCTATTGGCGACAACGTGCGCATAGATGGGGGGTGCACCCTGGCTTGCGCAACCGGCGATCTCATCATCGGCAGTTACATCCACATCGGAGGATACTGCCACCTCACGTGTTCCGGCGGGATCAGGTTGGGCGATTTCAGCGGGTTGTCTCAGGGCGTGCGCATCTATTCTGTGAGTGACGACTACTCCGGAGACTGCCTCACCAACCCAACGGTTCCACGTGCATTCCTGAATGTCACAACAGCAGCTGTCGACATCGGCAAACATGTTATCATCGGCTCAGGAAGCGTCGTGCTGCCCGGTGCATCGATCGGCGACGGCGCATCCGTTGGCGCGCTGTCTTTGGTCAACAAGCCCTTGGAATCTTGGGGAGTTTATTGCGGTGCACCTGCACGCAGGTTGAAAACACGTAGCAAGGCCTTGCTGCAACAGGAAGCAGAGCTACTGGAAGCAAGAGGGCGCGCACTGCCGGTTTTGTAGAGACCGCCGAGCTTTTCGCCATTCAAAAAACGGAAGACCAAAATAGCCCCCCCAAGGTCGAGGGTGGGACGCAACTTCTGACGCCTTCCGCCCGGTGCCCTGAACACACCACCTTCGCAAAATGTTATGCGCCGCATTTCTTGCGGGCACTTCTTTAGGTTGCGCAGGAAACCGCTCTCACTGGTCAGATCCGCCTTTGCAGGTGCAAGAGATCTGATTGAAAAACGCGAGGAGAAAACTAATTTACTCCGCGTTTCCGCAAACATGATGGGTAATTTACAGAATTTTTGCCGATACGCGCCTAAAGCGCGCAATGACCAACCACCGCGTTTACAGTGTGACCAAAATTCCTTCTGGCGTGCAACGCGGAGGGAATCACGCAACGCTGGGAGGAGTTGAGGTGGCAAACGCAGGGCTAGCACATGTGTCTGCGCCGTGGGTGGTTCAGCCCACAGGCCGCAATGCCACTGCTATTTCTCTTTCTGGCAAACGAGATGGGGTTGGAACCGGATCAACACAGGGAGGCGAGCGTCTGCGGGCGCATGCAGGTGTTGGGTCGGTTTCGCGGCGGATCACAGTGCGCGAAAGCTCGCGCGCAGACATTCAGCCCGCCGCCAACCACCTGCTGAACAAGATAAAAGTGGAGGAAGCACCATGAGTGCAAACGAAGATAGTAACGCATATTGGTCCGCCAATGTGCGGCTCATTCTGATCAGTCTGGTTATCTGGGCACTGGTCTCATTTGGGTTCGGGATCATCCTGCGCCCCTTGCTCTCCGGCATTTCTGTCGGCGGCACCGATCTTGGGTTCTGGTTCGCCCAACAAGGCTCGATTCTCGTCTTTCTGGCGCTGATCTTCTTTTACGCCTGGCGTATGAACCAACTCGATAAAGAACACGGCGTGGACGAGGAGTAATCAGCATGGATCAGTTTACTCTCAATCTTCTCTTTGTGGGCGCGTCTTTTGCGCTCTACATCGGGATCGCGATCTGGGCACGGGCCGGATCAACCTCGGAATTCTACGCCGCCGGGCGCGGCGTCCACCCGGTCACCAACGGTATGGCGACCGCAGCGGACTGGATGTCGGCGGCCTCCTTTATCTCCATGGCGGGTCTGATTGCCTTTACTGGCTATGACAACTCCTCCTTCCTGATGGGCTGGACCGGTGGTTACGTGCTGCTGGCGCTTCTGCTTGCGCCTTACTTGCGCAAGTTCGGCAAATTCACCGTCTCTGAATTCATCGGCGACCGTTTCTACAGCCCGACCGCGCGTCTGGTGGCTGTGATCTGTCTGCTGGTGGCCTCAATCACCTATGTGATCGGACAGATGCAGGGTGTGGGCATCGCTTTTGGGCGTTTCCTTGAAATCGACGCCTTCTGGGGTCTGTTGATCGGTGCCTGTGTGGTCTTTGCCTATGCGGTGTTTGGCGGCATGAAGGGCGTGACCTACACGCAGGTTGCGCAATACTGCGTGCTGATTACCGCCTACACGATCCCGGCGGTGTTTATTTCGCTGCAACTCACTGGCAACCCGATCCCGGCTCTGGGTCTGTTTGGCTCCACCGAGAGCGGCGAGCCGCTGCTGGCAAAGCTCAACCAGATCGTCACCGACCTTGGCTTTGCGGAATATACAGCGGCGCATGGCTCCACCATCAACATGGTGCTTTTCACCCTGTCTCTGATGATCGGTACCGCAGGTCTGCCGCACGTCATCATGCGCTTCTTTACGGTGCCGCGTGTGTCTGATGCGCGCTGGTCGGCGGGCTGGACCCTTGTGTTCATTGCGCTTTTGTATCTGACAGCTCCGGCTGTGGGCGCGATGGCGCGTCTCAATATCTCTGACCTGATGTGGCCCAATGGCACAAATGCCGAGGCGGTCAGCGTTGAGCAGATCGAAACCGATCCGGAATACGCGTGGATGGCCACTTGGCAGAAAACCGGCCTTTTGGGTTGGGAAGACAAGAACGGCGACGGGCGCATTCAGTACTACAATGACGCCAATGCCGATCTGCAAGCCAAAGCCGAAGCCAACGGTTGGAAAGGCAACGAGCTGACCAACTTCAACCGCGACATCCTTGTGCTTGCAAACCCCGAGATTGCATCGCTTCCGGGTTGGGTCATCGGTCTGGTTGCGGCCGGTGGTCTCGCAGCCGCGCTCTCGACCGCAGCGGGTCTCTTGCTGGCGATTTCGTCAGCCGTGAGCCACGACCTCCTCAAAGGTCAGCTGACCCCGAACATGTCGGAAAAATCCGAGCTTCTGGCAGCGCGGATCTCCATGGCAGCAGCAATTGTGGTGGCGGTGCTTCTGGGCCTCAACCCGCCGGGTTTTGCGGCGCAGACGGTGGCGCTGGCCTTCGGTCTGGCGGCAGCCTCGATCTTCCCGGCGTTGATGATGGGCATCTTCTCGACGCGCATCAACAACAGCGGTGCGGTCGCGGGCATGCTGGCAGGTCTGGTTGTGACCTTGCTCTATATCTTCCTGCATAAGGGCTGGTTCTTCATCCCGGACACCAATTCGTTCACGGATGCCGACCCGCTGCTCGGCCCGGTCAAGTCCACCTCCTTTGGTGCGATTGGCGCTCTGGTCAACTTTGCCGTGGCTTATGTGGTCACCAATATGACCAAAGAGACCCCGCAGCACATCAAGGACCTCGTCGAGAGCGTGCGTGTGCCGCGCGGCGCAGGTCAGGCGGTCGACGGTCACTAAGACCCATAGGCAACGCCCCCGTGGCGTTGTCTTATGTTTACACAGTGTCCTGTCCACGCCATCGTGGGCAGGGCATCTTTTCAAAGGCTTGAGACATGCCCCTCCCGGTGGTCCTGACCCAATTCCTTGCCTCTGTGCACCCCTATGACAGCCTGCCGGATACGGTGCTAACGGCGCTCGCGCAGCGGTGTGCGCTTCAGACTGTCGACGCAGGTGCAACGATCTTTTCACTCGGGGAGGAGGTCGCATATCTCTACATCATCGTCACCGGTGAGGTTGAAATCACCGATGAGACCGGGGTTCAGCTCTCGATCCTTGGGCCGCGCAATTCCTTCGGGGAACGCGCTCTGTTGCGCGGCGAGACCGCCAGTCGCACGGCAACTGTAAACGCCCCAAGCCAGATTATCGCGCTACCTTCTGCCGCCTTTTTTGAGCTGATCAATCAACAAGCATCGGTCGCCCGTTTCTTTGATCGCCGCCGCCCGCCACCGCCCAACGGGTCAGGCCTTGCCACAATAACGGTCGCGCAGCTCATGAGCCGCGATCCGGTCATTTGCGCGCCGGAGACCTCCATTCGCACCGCCGCTGAGCAGATGTATCACCATCATATCTCGTCGATTTGCGTCTGTGACCAAAACGGGTTTCACGGCATCGTCACCTTGCGCGATATGAACAGCAAGGTGGTCGTTGGCGGCGCCGATCCCCTCGCGCCCATTGCCACCATCATGACGCAGGATGTGCTGACCTTGGCACCAGAGGCGCTGGTCACGGATGTGTTGCACCTGATGGTGGAGCGCAACATTCACCATGTCCCGATTGTGGATGGGGCAGGGCTGTTGGGGATCGTCACCCAGACCGATCTGACCCGCGCGCAGGCGATGTCCTCTGCCGATCTGGTTGGTCGCGTCGCACGGGCTGCCGACGCCGAAGAGATGGCCCGCGCCACCTCCCAGATCCCGCAGGTGTTGTTGCAACTTGTCGAGGCCGGAAACCGGCACGAGGTCATCACCCGCCTGATCACCGATATTGCCGACACGGCGACCCGGCGTTTGCTGGCGCTGGCAGAGGCCCGGTTCGGCCCGCCCCCCGTGCCCTATCTGTGGCTCGCTTGCGGCTCTCAGGGGCGACAGGAGCAGACGGGCGTCTCAGATCAGGACAACTGCCTGATCCTGTCGGACGCGGTCACAGAGGCGCAGATGCCTTATTTTGCAAAGCTTGCGCAGTTTGTTTGCGACGGGCTGAATACCTGTGGGTATTTTTATTGTCCGGGCGACATGATGGCGACCAATCCGCGCTGGTGTCAGTCGCTGCGGGTCTGGCGCGAATATTTCCAGACATGGATCGCCAAACCCGACCCAGAGGCCCAGATGCTGGCCTCGGTGATGTTTGATCTGCGCCCCATCGGCGGTGACAGCAGCCTGTTTGAAACCCTGCAGAGCGATACATTGCAGGTCGCCTCCAAGAACTCGATCTTTACGGCGCATATGATTTCAAATTCGCTGAAACACCAGCCGCCACTCGGGCTTTTGCGCGGACTTGCGACGATCCGCTCCGGCGATCACCGCAATCAGCTGGACCTCAAACACAATGGCGTTGTGCCCGTTGTCGATCTCGGGCGCATCTATACGCTGCAAGGGCGCCTGCGCCCGGTGAACACCCGCGCCCGTCTTGAGGCGGCTATAAAAACCGGGCTTTTGTCGGCCTCTGGCGGCGCTGATCTGTTGGACGCCTATGACCTCATCGCCTCGACGCGATTGGAGTTACAGACCAATCAGATCAAGGCCGGACACGCGCCGGAAAACTATCTCGACCCGTCCAACCTGTCCGATTTCGAACGCAGCCACCTGCGCAATGCCTTCGTGGTGGTGAAAACCATGCAATCGGCGGTGGGATCGGGCACAGGAACTTTAGGATGACACTATGTTCGTAGAATTGATCGCAACCATCGTGGCAGGCATTGCCTGCGCCGGCCTCGTGATGCTGTTGAACATCTCGACCGGCCGCCGCCTGCCAAAATGGATGATGCCCGTGGCCGCTGGTCTGGGCATGATCGGCATGACGATTTCCAACGAGTACACATGGTATGCGCGCACCGCCGAGCGCCTGCCAGAGGGGCTTGAGGTCGCGATGACCGTCGACGAACAGGGCTGGCTGCGCCCGTGGACACAGCTTTGGCCCTACACCAAGCGGTTTGTGGCGCTGGATGTTGCCACCGCGCGCGCGCATCAGGATTTGCCCGATCAAAAGCTGGCGGATCTCTATTTCTTTGGGCGCTGGTCCCCGGTCAATCAGGCACCGATGCTCTTTGACTGTGCAGGCGCGCGCGCGGCGCTTTTGATCGATGGCGCGGATTTTGCCGCAGATGGCACCGTGTCGAACGCGGATTGGCAGGCGATGGGGGCCGACGACCCGATCCTAGCACTGGCTTGCAAGGGGTAAAAAAGATGGCAAAGCGTCTGTCCCTGCGCCTGCGCATCTTCTTGTTCTTCTGCCTTTTGGCAGTGGGCGCGGTGGTGTTGGCAGTGGCGGCAATGGCCTTTGTCTGGGCGCGTGCGGATCAGGGGGTCAGCCTCTCCCAACTGATCACCGCCTGCGTCATTTTTTCCTTTCTGAACACAGGGTTGATCCTCGGGATCTGGCTTTTGTTCGACGAACATGTCGCCCGCCCGATCGAGACGCTTTCCACCAATCTGCGCCTGCGCGCGCATTCCGGCGTCGATGCGGGTCTCAGCATGCAGGCGGCGCAATATCTCGGTGATCTGGCACCCGCAGCCCAAGCCCTGTCGAAGGCCAGCCAGCCACCGGCCGAGAGCACAGAGCACACCCGCCGCCTGATCAAGGAACGAGAGCGCCTGACCGCCCTGCTGAGCGAAATCCCGATTGGCACCATCCTCGTAAACGCTGCCAAAGAGATCGTGCTTTATGATGCGCAGGCCGCCGCCATTCTGGCCACCATTGCGCCCCCGCGTCTTGGGGCACCGCTTGCGGATTATTTCGACCTGACCGCGCTGCCGCAATTGCGCGCCAGTGGCACATCTTTGAACGGGGCTTTCCAGCTGTCTGACATCGGCCACCACCGCACCTTCAATACCCGCATAAAAACGCTGGGCGAGGAAGGTGATATTATCTTTATCGACTATGACACCTCGCTCCTGAATGAGGGCGAGACCCGCCCATTGGTCTTTGATTTCGACCTTCTGGAGCGCGAGATGACCGCTGACACCAAAGAGACAAAACTGTCTGATCTGTGTTTCGTCGTCTTTGACACGGAAACCACGGGGCTTTCGGTGGAAACCGATGCCATTGTTCAAATCGCGGCCCAGCGAGTGATGAACGGACGTCTGGTCGAGGGCGAGGTGTTCGACGCCTACGTCAATCCGGGCCGGGCAATTCCGCCAGCCTCCACCAGAATTCACGGGGTGCGCGATGCGGATGTTGCGGATGCGCCCAGCATAGAACAGGTGATCCCGGACTTTCATCACTTTGCCAAAGACGCAGTTCTTGTGGCGCATAATGCGCCCTTTGATATTGGATTGTTGCGCCAGCAAGAGCGTGCAACGGGGATCAAATGGGACCATCCGGTTCTGGACACCGTGCTGTTGTCGGCGGTGGTGTTTGGCATTTCACAAGAGCACTCTCTGGATGCCCTGTGCCAACGTCTCGCAATCGAGATCCCCGCCCAGCACCGCCACACGGCCCTTGGCGACGCCAAAGCAACAGCCGAGGCATTGGTGAAGCTGCTGCCACTGTTGCAGGGCAAGGGCATTGAGACCTTCGGCGCGTTGGTGCAGGAAACTCGCAAACATGGCCGGTTGCTCAAGGATATGAACCCAAAGCAGCCCAAGCGCGTGGTGCAGCTGACCTGAGGGGATGTGTTTCTGCGCAGCCGTCAGGCTGACGGGACACGCTCCAACCCGTGCAATTGCACAAAACGGGTAAAAACACCGGTCAGCTCGCTGCTCAGATCCTTGTTCCAGATCATATGGACTTCGTGTTCGGCGTGGGCTTCTTCGATCTCGATATAGGTCACATCCGCCATAGAGGAGCGCGACAGCGAGTAGGGCACCAGCGAGATGCCCATACCCTGCGCGATCAACGCCACCACCGTAAACCAGTGCTGCACGCGATAGGGGGTGTATGGCTCCACATCGGCGGCGCGCAGCAAGGCCACGATGCGGTCGTGATAATGGGCAGCAAATTCGCGGGCGAACACCAGCACCTTTTCCCCCGCCATTTCCGAAATCGAAATCCGGCTGCGTCCGGCCAGCCGGTGACGACGCGGCACGCAGCACACCAGACGTTCGGTCTCAATCCGGTGCGACACCAGCTCCGGGGGCAGGGGGACGGCGTGGATAAATCCGACATCGGCCTCGCCCTGCTGCAAGGCCTCGATCTGGCGCGTGGTGTTCATCTCATGCAGATCCAGCCCGGTTGACGGATAAGATTCCTCAAACTTGCGCAGCGCATGGGGCAGGTTTCGAAACAGCATCGACGGTACAAAACTGACCGTAAGCGTCCCCGCCGCCCCCTTGGCCTGCTGCTCGGCCAAGGCGCGCGCCGCGTCCAACTGCCCGAGGATGCGCGCCGCATGTTCGGAAAACACCGCCCCTGCTGCGGTCAGGCGCACGCTGCGGTTGCTGCGGTCCATCAATTGAAAACCAAGCGTCTCTTCCAGTTGCTTGAGACTGGCGCTGAGCGGGGGTTGCGAGATGTTCAGCCGCTGCGCCGCCCGGCCAAAGTGAAGCTCCTGACTGAGCACAAGAAAATGCTGAAGCTGCCGGAACGTGACCGCCATGTCTTTACCTATTGATAGCCATATTGGTATTGCAAAATACACAAACGGTATTGGAAAATAAATTACAAATGCCGCAACCCTTTTCCTCAAGCTGACGCAGAGACGCCTTCTGGAGGAGAACGGACCATGAGCGCACAAATCCACAAGAACATCCCCGACAGTGCCGGATTGAATGCCTTTGACGCCGATCGCGCGCTGCAGGACCTCGCATGGCTCTATCTTGAGAAGGCGGATTACACCCGCGCCCTGCCAGAGCTTCAGCGCATGGGCAGCTTGACCCAGCAGCTCGAAGAACTGGCGCTCACCGCCGATAAAAACCCGCCCACGCTTCAGATCCGCGCCCGCAATGGTGCTGATCTGGAACGCATTCACAAACACCCCGCCTATATGGAGCTGGAGCGCTACGCCTTTGGCGAATTTGGCCTTGCGGCCATGTCGCATCGCGGCGGCGTGTTTGGTGCGCCGGACAAGTTGCCGCCAATGGTGAAATACGCGCTTGTTTACCTTTTTGTGCAGGCGGAGTTCGGTCTCTGCTGCCCGCTGTCGATGACCGACTCGCTGACCCGGACGTTGGTCAAATTCGGCTCTGAGGAGCTGGTGAACACATATTTCGATCAGCTGACCAGTCAGGATATGGACACGGTTTTTCAGGGCTCGATGTTCATGACCGAACAGGCCGCAGGCTCGGATGTGGGGGCAATTGACACCACCGCCCGACTGGAAGACGGCGAATGGAAACTCTACGGCGACAAGTGGTTCTGCTCCAACCCCGATGCTGCACTTGGCATGGTGCTGGCCCGCCCCGAAGGCGGCGATGCTGGCACCCGTGGGCTGTCGCTGTTCCTGCTGCCCCGCACACTGCCGGACGGCAGCAAGAACGCCTACCGTATCCTGCGGCTCAAGGAAAAGATGGGTACAAAATCCATGGCCAGCGGTGAAATCACGCTGGACGGGGCGACCGCCTATCTTGTTGGCGATCCCGGTCAGGGCTTTAAGCAGATGACGGACATGATCAACATGTCCCGGCTCGCCAATGGGGTGCGCTCTGCCGGGTTGATGCGCCGCGCCGTCTCCGAGGCATTGTTCATATCTAAAAACCGCACCGCCTTTGGCAAGCGCCTGATCGACCTGCCGCTGATGCGCCGCCAATTGATGAAAATGCTGGTCACGGCGGAACAGGGCCGTTCAATGGTGTTTCATACCGCCAAAGTGCTGCAAGCCTCTGATGCGGGCGATGCGAAAATGGCCAAAGTTCTGCGCATCCTCACCCCGCTGATTAAATTCCGCACCTGTCGCGATGCGCGCAAGGTTGCAGGCGACGCGATGGAGGTTCGTGGCGGCTGTGGCTATATCGAGGAATGGTCCGACGCCCGCGTGCTGCGCGATGCTCACCTTGGGTCGATCTGGGAAGGCACCAGCAATATCGTTGCCCTTGATGTGGCCCGCGCCACCCGCCGCGAGGGGGCGCTTGATGCCTTGTTCGACTATTGCTCAACCCTGCTGACCGAGGCCGCCTCCAAGGGGCTGATGGTGGGCGATGTTCTGGAACGGCTGACCCGTTCGGTCGATTTCCTGAATGCCGTTGCCAACGATGGAGAACGCGAAGGCGAAGTGCGCGCCGCCGCATCTGCGGTCTACAATGCGGTCTCTGCAACCGTGCTGGCATGGGAAGACGCACAGCTTTCGGAGCGCGCGGGCTATGCGGGCGACCGGCTGGCGCTGGCGCGGGCTGTTGTGGCCCATAAACTGACTGCCACAGACCCCCTGAGTGAGACCGAAGCCCATGAGGCAGCGGATGCCGCGCTCTTGGATCGTGCGCTCGCCGAAGCGGAGCTTGCAACACCGATGGCAGCCCAATGAGCGCCGGGATGAACATCGCCCCCGGCGCACTGTCAGGCTTGCGCGTGATTGATCTGTCGCGCGTCCTTGGCGGACCTTTCGCGGGCCAGATCCTGGGCGATCACGGCGCAGAGGTCATCAAGGTCGAACCCCCCGCAGGGGATGAGACCCGCCACTGGGGCCCTCCGTTTCTGGATGGCACGGCCTCGTATTTTCTGGGCCTCAACCGCAACAAACGCGCCATCGCACTGGATCTGCGTCAGGACGAAGGCCGGGCGGTTCTGATGCGCCTCCTTGAGGATGCCGATGTGCTGCTGGAGAATTTCAAAACCGGCACCCTAGAGAAATGGGGCATCGGGTTTGAGACTCTCTCGGAGCGCTTTCCCCGGTTGATCCATTGCCGTGTCAGCGGTTTTGGCGCGGATGGTCCAATGGGCGGGATGTCCGGCTATGATGCGATCCTGCAGGCCATGGGCGGCATCATGAGCGTCAACGGCACTGACGACAGCGGCCCCACCCGCGTCGGCCTGCCGGTGGTGGATATGGTGACCGGGATCAATGCGGTTGTGGGCGTCCTTTTGGCGCTGCAAAACCGCCAGCGCACGGGCTGTGGTGATTTTGTCGAGGCCGCCCTTTATGACAGTGCGCTGTCGCTCCTGCATCCACATGCGGCGAACTATGCGCTTTCGGGCAAGCTGCCACAGCGCACCGGCAACGATCACCCCAATATCGCGCCCTATTCGACCTATGCGACAAAGACCCGACCGGTTTACCTCGCCGTGGGCAATGACCGCCAGTTTGCGCGTCTATGCGATCTGATCGGCGCGCCGGGCATCGCGCAGGATGACCGTTTCGCCAGCAACGGTGGCCGGGTGACCAATCGCGCCGCCCTGCGACAAGAGCTGGAGGCCGCGATGGCCGAACTCGACGGGGCAGAGCTTGCGGAAAAACTCATCGCTGCAGGTGTGCCCGCCGGTCCGGTGCTCAATGTCGAGGAAGCTCTGGCCCATCCCCATGCCGCCCATCGCGGCATGACCGTGGATATTGACAGCTACCGGGGCCTCGGCGCGCCGGTCAAACCTCAAAGCGCACCACCCAGTTATCGCAGCAAGCCCCCGCAATTTGCCGAACACACCCGTGAAATTCTGGCCGAGGCCGGGTTTTCGGACACTGAGATCGAACAGTTGATCTCAACCGGAACAAGCCCCGAAACGCGTCAAATCTGACGACCGGGGAAATAACAGCAGGACGCAATATGGGAGGAGACCAAAATGCACCTGAAATTGACCACCGCACTGACTGCGGCCGTACTGTCACTTGTAACCGCACTGCCTGCACGGGCGGGCGATGCGGAACTGCCCCGCTCGTTGCTTTGGGCAACATATGACGTCGGATCAAGCGGTTACGTTGAGGCCTCCGCCATCGCCGACGCCATCGCCAAAGAATACGGCACTCGCGTACGGATCATGCCATCTGGCACCTCGATTGGCCGTCTGCTGCCGTTGAAAACCGGACGTGTGCAATATGGCTGGCTCGCCAATGAGCTCTATTTCGCCACCGAGGCGCTCTATGATTTTGCCGCGCCGGAATGGGGCCCGCAGGATCTGCGTATCGTTGCCGGGCGTCCGTCGACATTCGGCATGGCCGTGGCCGCCGACAGCGGCATTGCGTCGATTGCTGACATCCGTGGCAAACGTGTCCCCCGCATCAAGGCGAACCCGTCGATCAACATCAAGGTTGAGGCGATGCTGGCCTTTGCTGGCCTCACCTGGGACGATGTCGAAGTGGTTGAGGTGCCGTCTTATGGGGCCGCGCTCAAGGCCGTTGTGGATGGGCAGGCAGATGTTGCGGGCAGCACTCCGACCGCAGCAACGCTTTACGAGCTGGAAAGCTCCCCGCGTGGCATCCTCTGGGCCCCACTGCCCAAGGAAAACGCCGAAGGCTGGGATGCGCTCACAAGTGTTGCGGATTTCTTTGCCCCCGCCACCGCGACCAAGGGCGCAGGTATCAGCGAGGATAACCCGGCCAGTATCTTTGCCGTGCGCTACCCGATGATCACGGTCTATGCCGACTCTGACGAAGATGAGGTCTATAACTTCATCAAGGCGCTGGATGAGACTTTCGACATTTACAAAGGGGCCACCGCAGCGACGCCTGCGTGGTCCCTTGCAGAGGCCGGTCGCAGCCCCGCCGATGCGCCCTTCCACCCCGGCGCAATCCGCTACCTGAAGGAAATCGGCGTCTGGACAGACGAGGATCAGGCGTGGAACGACAAGCGTCTGGCGCGCCTGCAAAAGGTCATGTCCACATGGGAAGCCGCCTCTGAGGCCGCATTGGATCAGAACGTCGCGGCCAAGGACTGGCCCGCGTTCTGGGAGGACTATCGGTCTACAGCTCTCAACTGATAGCCCTTCCTTGCGCCGCCCGCACAGGCCTCCTCTTTATGTGATGGGCGGCGCCTCTGTTTTGTCGTGAGGTGACGCCATGTCAGCCCAGCCTAAACCCATCCAACCCCGCCTGAGCGGCGCGGCCCGTATCGCCGCTGGCGTCTTGGGCTTTGCGGGACTGGCCGCCATTGTGATCCAGACCTTCAACCTATCGATTGCAAGTGTGTTTCCGCTGCTCTCCAGCCGGTACTACTACGTGCTGATTGCACTGTTTTTGTCCGCAGCCTTTATCATCCTGCCCGCACGTCCCTCACATCACGACACCCGCGTTCCACTGCTCGATTGGGTGCTCTCAGCGCTGGCTCTGGCGGCGGGCGCGTTTCTGGCGTTTTATGCCGAAGTTATCCTGACCAGCGGTTGGGACGTGGTGGCGCCCCCGCTCGCGGCCACCGTGTCTGGCCTGTTGGTGCTGTTGTCGCTAGAGGCCGTCCGGCGCACGGGCGGTACAATCTTGTTGGTGATTTGCGCGTTCTTTGCGACCTATCCGCTTTTTGCCGAATGGCTGCCCGGTTTTCTTTGGGGGCCGTCGCTTTCGGTTGCGGAAACTGTTGCGGCGCACGCCATGGGCATGGAGAGCATCATCGGCATTCCGCTGCGTGTGGTCGCAGATACGCTGGTGGGCTTTATCATCTTTGGTGCGGTGCTCAATGTGATGGGCGGAGGGCAGTTCTTTATGGATCTGTCGATGGCCTTGATGGGCAAAAGCCGCGGTGGCCCCGCCAAGGTCGCGGTCGTCTCCAGCGGGTTGTTCGGCTCATTGTCGGGATCGGTGATCTCCAATGTTCTGACCACCGGGTGGCTGACGATCCCTGCGATGCAGCGGGCCGGATACCCTGCCAAATATACCGCCGCAGTAGAGGCCTGCGCCTCTACGGGTGGCACATTGATGCCCCCGGTGATGGGGGCTGTGGCCTTTATTATGGCGTCCTTTCTCGACACGCCTTACACCACGATCATGGTCGCAGCAGTCGTGCCTTCGGTGCTGTATTACATGGCGCTGGTGTTGCAGGTTGATCTTTATGCCGCGCGCAACGGGCTGATCGACGCGCAGGACGCAGACCATGCGCAGCCCAGATTGTTGCAGGTGATCGCAAGCGGCTGGCATCACATCCTGTCGCTGGCGGCGCTGGTGTCGATGCTCTTTGTGTTCAGCCCGTCGCGCTCCGCCTATTATGCAACCGCCTTGATGTTGGTTGCGGGGCTGTTGCGTCACCGTCGCCTGCCCAATTTCGGCAACGCGCTGGAACTGCTGGAGGATGTCACCCGCAACATCAGCTATCTGATCGCAACCCTCTGCGGCATCGGTCTGGTGGTCGGGTCTTTGGCGATTACCGGGGTGGGCAGCGCGTTTTCCCGTGAACTCGTGCAATATGGCGGCCAGAGCGTGTTTTTGCTGCTGATCCTCGGCGCGCTTACCAGTTTTGTGCTGGGCATGGGGATGACGGTCTCCGCCTGCTATATCTTTTTGGCGACCGTGCTTGCTCCGGCCTTGGTGGAACTGGGGCTCAACCCCATCGGCGCGCATCTCTTTGTGCTTTATTGGGGGATGCTGTCCTATATCACGCCGCCGGTGGCGCTGGCCTCGATTGCGGCGGCGCAAATCTCCGGTGCAAAGGGGCTGGCGGCAGGGTTTACCTCCATGCGGCTGGGGGCGGCGCTCTTTATCCTGCCTTTTGTATTTGTGTACGAGCCTGCCTTGCTGCTGCAGGGGGATCTGCTGACGATTGTCCTGTCCGTGGGCAGTGCAGCACTGGCGCTGACGGTTTTGTCCTGCGCGATGGAGGGGTATCTCTATGGGGTTGGACGCATCGACCTGTGGGAGCGGCTCTTTTGTGCGGCGGCGGCGCTGGCGCTTATGGTGCCGGATCGCATGGCGGAACTGGCCGGTCTTGCGCTGCTGCTTGCGACCTTCTGCGTTGCCGCCCTGCGGATGCGCGCGCGCCATCGCGCGGAGCTTGCCAACAACTGATACCGGCCTGCCTCCCGTGCAGGCCCCAATAGGAGATCTCTCATGCCGGATGCATATATCTGCGGCTTCAGCCGCACCCCCATCGGTCGTTTTGGCGGCGCATTGTCCTCTGTGCGCGCCGACGATCTGGGCGCCCTGCCGATCAAGGCCCTGATGGCGGCGCATGACATCGACTGGTCAGCGGTCGAGGAGGTCTACTACGGCTGCGCCAACCAAGCGGGCGAGGATAACCGAAATGTGGCGCGCATGTCTGCACTTCTGGCGGGCCTGCCAGAGGGGGTGCCGGGCACCACGCTCAACCGTCTGTGTGGATCGGGCATGGATGCGGTGATCAATGCCGCCCGCGCGATCAAGGCGGGTGAAATTGATCTCGCCATCGCAGGCGGGGTCGAAAGCATGTCGCGCGCGCCTTTTGTGATGCCCAAGGCCGAAAGCGCCTTTTCCCGCGCCAATGCGGTCTATGACACCACCATCGGCTGGCGCTTCGTCAACCCGCTGATGAAGGCTGAATTCGGCGTCGAGTCGATGCCCGAGACTGGCGAAAACGTGGCGGCAGAGTTTGGCATCAGCCGCGCGGATCAGGACGCATTCGCGCTGCGCTCGCAACAAAAGGCCGCATCGGCGCAAGGCAGCGGCCGCCTCGCACAAGAGATCACGCCGGTCACCATTCCTCAGCGAAAAGGTGACCCTGTGGTGGTGGAACACGACGAACACCCGCGCCAGACCACGCTTGAAAAGCTCGCCAAATTGCCAACCCCGTTTCGCGAGGGCGGCACCGTGACCGCAGGCAATGCCTCGGGCGTGAATGACGGGGCGGCGGCGCTGATCGTGGCCTCAGAGGCGGCGGTCAAGGCCCATGGGCTGACGCCCATCGCTCGTGTTCTGGGAGGTGCCACCGCAGGCGTGGCCCCGCGCATCATGGGGATTGGCCCGGTGCCGGCCTCTCAGAAACTGATGTCGCAGCTTGGGCTCTCGCAGTCGGATTTTGATGTGATCGAACTGAACGAAGCCTTTGCCAGCCAAGGGCTTGCCACGTTGCGCGGTCTTGGCATTGCGGATGACGATCCGCGCGTAAACCCCAATGGCGGCGCAATCGCGCTGGGGCATCCGCTGGGCATGTCCGGTGCGCGGATCACCGGCACGGCCGCGCTGCAACTGAGCCTCACCGGCGGCAAACGCGCCTTGGCCACCATGTGCGTTGGCGTCGGGCAGGGCATCGCAATCGCGCTCGAAGGGATCTGAGCCTGCGCCCCTGCGCCCGGCAGTCACGGGCGCAGGGGGTGATCATATGGCGCGCGCCGTCAGGCCGCCGCCTCGCCGGGTTTCTTGCCGAGGATAATCATCGACAGAAGATCGTCATCGGTCACATCGTCGATGTCGACGGTGCCGACCAATTGCCCGTTCTTCATGACAGAGGCCCGGTCGCAAAGCTCCATCACCGCATGCACATCGTGGTCGATCAGGAAGATCCCGATGCCCTGCGCCTTCAGCTGCTGGATCAGTTCCGCCACCATCTGGGTCTCATGCGGACCCAGCGCCGCGGTGGGTTCGTCCATGATCAGGATCTTGGCGTTGAAATAGACCGCCCGCGCGATCGCCACCGATTGCCGCTGCCCGCCCGAGAGCGCCGAGACCGGCTCGTTGAATTTGCGAAAATTCGGGTTCAAACGCCCCATGATCTTGCGGCACTCGGCCTCCATCGCTGCGTCGTTTACCAGCCCCGTCGCAGTGACGATCTCGCGCCCCAGAAACAGGTTGGAGGCCGCATCGAGATTATCCGCCAGCGCCAGCGTCTGATAGATCGTCTCGATATTGTGGCTGCGCGCATCGCGGGGGTTGGTGATCTCCACCTTGTTGCCGTTGATGCGGATCTCGCCGGAGTCCATCTTATAGGCACCTGATAGCACCTTGATCAGCGTCGATTTCCCGGCGCCATTATGGCCCAGCAGGCCCACGACCTCGCCGGGGTGCAGATCGACCGAGACGTCGTCCACCGCCTTGATGCCGCCGAACGAGATGGAGATATTGTTCATCTCCACCATCGGAGTTGCGCCAGAGGCGCGCAGTTCCTTGGGAGTGGTCATTACTTGGCCCCCACACGCTTGCGATAGACGATGTCGATATAGACGGCGGCGACGAGCACGGAGCCGACAACGATGTTCTGGAACGGCGCATCGACGCCCACCATGGCCATGCCGGACTGAAGGCTCTGCATGATTAGCGCGCCGAGGATCGCACCGTAAATGGTGCCAAATCCGCCAGAGAGCGCGGTGCCACCGATCACGGCTGCCGCGATCACCCGCAGCTCGTCCAATGTGCCGATGTCGTTGGAGTGGTTCGCCAGACGGGCCGAGGCCACCACCGCCGACAGCGCACAGAGAAAGCCCATGATGGCAAAGATCTTCACCGTCAGCAGACGGGTGTTGATGCCCGAGAGCTCTGCCGCATCGGGGTTGCCGCCGGTCGCAAAGATATAGCGGCCCAGACGGGTGCGGCGGGCCACAATCGTCATCACCACGGCAACCGCGATCAGGATCAGTACTGAAATGGGCAGGCCATAGCCTTGGGTGAACCCTTCGGGCATCACCTCGCCGCGCGCCTCGAACATGCGCGCGAGACGACGCGAGGGGATCTCATAGGCGTTGAGGATTGCGACAAACCCGAGGATCGAGCCGGAGATAATCACCGCCAGCGCCCCTTCGGCCCAGAGCGGTTTTACCGGGAATTCATGCGCGAGCTTGGCGTGGCGGCTGTTCCACAGGGTCAACAAGGCCAGCGCCGTGGCCACCAGCCCCAAAATCCAACTGAGCGAGGTGCCGAGCGTGCCGTTGGTGCCGCCAAACATCATAAAGGTGGAATCCAGTGGCCCAATGGTCTGCCCATCGGTCAGATACCACGCCACATTGCGCCACACGAGAAAGCCGCCAAGCGTCACGATAAAGGCGGGGATCGTCAGATAGCCGACCATCCAGCCATGAAACGCGCCGATCAGTGTCCCCGTGACCAGCCCGACCACAATCGCAACGATCCATGTGATCGGATGGTTTAGGCCAAGGCCCAGAATATTGGGCACAAATTCGGTCTGAGTCATCGCCATCACCGCCGAGCAGGTCGCGAGCAATGCGCCCACACTCAGGTCGATGTGGCGGGTGACGATCACAAACACCATGCCAGAGGCCATGATCGCCACGGAAACCGTCTGGATCGTCAGGTTAAAGATGTTGCGCGGGGTCAAAAAGCGCCCGTCGGTCACCAGATTGAACCCGATACAGAGGATGATAAAGGCACCAATCATGCCCAATAGCCGCACGTCCAGCTCAAGCTGCTGGAAGAGGTTGCGCCTGTTTTGGGGGGTGATTGGCTGAGACGTGGTGTCGGTCATATCCGGCTCCAGTATTCAGCGAAGTATATCAGAGATAAGGGATGGATGGTCCGAAAATCTCCGGACCATCCAGATCTGTCAGATCAGTTGCACGGGGCCGGGCCGTTTTCCACGCCTTGGCACAGCGCCTCTTGGGTGATCCAGCCTGCGTCGACAACCGCTTCGAGGTTGTCCTGTGTCACCGGCATCGGTGCGAGGAACTTGGCCGTCATGGTGGTGCCTGCCGGAGAGGTCCAGGAGGTCGCGCCATCAATCTCTTCCATGGCGCTGCCACCGGCCAGTGCAACGGCGATTTCACCGGCTGCCGCGCCGAGGTCACGAGCGTCTTTCCACACAGAAACGGTCTGCGTGCCCTTGGCCACACGGTTCAGCGCGGCGTGGTCGCCGTCCTGACCGGAAACCGGGATACCGTCCATGCCCTGCGCCGTGAGAGCCGCCACAACGCCACCTGCGGTGCCATCGTTAGAGGCCACAACCGCGTCGACTGCGTTGTCGTTGGCGGTCAGGATCTGCTCCATGTTGCGCTGGGCGTTGGCGGGCAGCCAGCCATCGGTGTACGCCTCGCCGACGATTTTGATGTCACCGGAATCGACTGCCGCCTGAATGATCTCCTGCTGACCGCCACGCAGGAAGTCTGCGTTTGGATCGGTGGGCGAGCCTTTGATCATCACGTAGTTGCCCTTGGGCATCGCCTCAAAGACGGCGCGCGCCTGCATGCGGCCCACTTCGACGTTGTCGAAGGTCAGGTAAAAGGCGCGGCTGTCCTCGATCAGACGGTCATAGGCGACCACCGGAATGCCTTCATCGGCTGCGGCTTGGACAGCGGGGCCAATGGCTTGGGCGTCTTGTGCAAGGATGATCAGCGCGTCCACACCCTGTGCGATCAGGCTCTCAATGTCGGAAAGCTGCTTGGCAGAGGATGACTGCGCATCCGCAGAGATATACTCCGCACCCGCTTCTTCCAATGCGCCCACGATGGCCGCTTCGTCGGTTTTCCAGCGCTCTTCCTGGAAGTTCGACCAGCTCACGCCCACAGTCAGATCCGCGGCAAAGGCCGAGGATGCAGCAAAGGCACTCAGTGCGATAACGGAAAGTCCGTTCAAGAATTTCATGTTTTCCTCCCTTGGTGTGCGGACCGGTTCGGATGCTGGCCTGCACTGTGAATCATCTGTAGCAATATTTTTTTTGAGTTTCAAATTAAATCATGTATCCTGCGTCACAGGGAGAGATTGCCGGGACCTGCCCATGGTGTCATAACGGAGCGCCTTTGGCCGGGGCTGGTAGTGGAGGAGCATTGATTTGGCACGATCAGGAAGGCTGTCGCCGGGCGGCGATCAGCGCGAGAGCGGACGTCAGCAGATATTGGATGTGATCCGTGCGGCCGAAAGCATCGCCCGCATCGACATCGCCAAGGCCACGGGCGTCAGCCCCGCCACGGTGACGGCGATCACTGCCGAATTGCTGGCCGCTGGTCTGATCGAGGAAATCGCCCCCGAAGTGGCCCCCGGTGCGCGCCGGGGCCGCCCGCGCGTGGCGCTGCGCATCCGGGGCGGTGCACATCGGATCGCCGGTCTTAAGGTCTCGCACCACATCATCTCGACCGTGATCACCGATTTTGTCGGTCAGGAACTGGCCAGCCACGAGATGCCTCTGGTGCAGGGCACAATGCCGGTGCCCGAACTATGTGCCCAGATCCGCCGCGCGCTGGAACTCACCTGTGCACAGGGGGGCTTCAGCATTGAGGATCTTTCCGGGGTTGGCATCGGCATGGCCGGGATGATCGACGCCGAGCGCGGCTTTATCTATTGGTCGTCCTCGCTCGAAGAGCGCAACGTGGCATTTTCGGCTGCCATCACCGCCGAGTTGCCCTGTCCGGTGTTCCTCGACAATGACGCCAATCTCGTGGCCAAGGCCGAGCATCTGTTTGGCGAGGGGCGCACCTGTGACAATTTCATTGTCATCACCATCGAACACGGCGTCGGCATGGGCATCGTGATCGACCGTCAGATCTATCGCGGCACCCGTGGGTGCGGTGCGGAATTTGGCCACACGAAGGTCCACCTCGAAGGGGCGCTGTGCCAATGCGGGCAGCGCGGCTGTCTGGAGGCCTATGTAGGTGACTATGCGCTGCTGCGAGAGGCCAATATCTCCAGCGGCAGCGACCGCCACAGGACCATCGCCTCATTGTTTCAATCGGCAGAGAATGGCGACGCGATGGCGAAGTCCATCCTCGCCCGGGCCCGGCGCATGTTTGCCATGGGGCTGGCCAATGTGGTGAATATCTTTGACCCCAGCAAGATCATCCTCGCAGGTGCACGGCTGTCGTTTGACTATCTCTATTCCGACAAGCTGATTGAGGAGATGCGCCAATGGGTGGTGCAGGTGGATGCGCCACTCCCCGAGGTGATCGTGCATGATTGGGGCGATCTGATGTGGGCCAAGGGCGCGGCGGCCTACGCGCTCGAAGAGGTCACGGCCCGTACCGTTCGGGAGCTTGCCAATGCGGCGGCTTAATCCGCTTGCACTGGTCTTGGTCGCATCTGCTGCGCAGGCGGACCCCGTGGTGCCGCAGTTTATCCCGGTGCCGATGGCAGAACATATCTATGGCGGCGGCTGGGAGCATTACGTGGGCGGCGGGCTTGCGGTCTTTGACTGCAACGGTGACGCGCTGCCGGAACTCTTCGCCGCAGGTGGCGAAAACCCGGCGCAATTGTTCCTGAACACCACCGGCGCAGATGGCACCCTGTCCTTTGTGCCGGACACGCCCGAGGTTTTGGCACTCACCGCCGTCACAGGGGCCTATCCGCTTGATATCGACGGCGACGGCACCCTCGATCTGGCGGTGATGCGTGCAGGGTCAGATTTGCTGCTGCAAGGGCAGGGGGCGTGTCAATTTGCACCCTTCACAGATCTCGGCTTTCAAAGCGGCGATCACTGGAGCACCGGCTTTGCCGCCACTTGGGAGGCCGGCAATACCTTACCGACGCTGGCCTTTGGCACCTATGTGGACCGTACCGACCCTAAGGGGCCGTTTGGCACCTGTGACGACACGCTGCTGTATCGGCCTACCGATGCGCGCTACGATGCGCCCACGGCGCTCTCGCCCGGCTATTGCGCGCTTTCGGTGCTGTTCAGCGACTGGAACCGCAGGGGCCGCGCTGATCTGCGGCTGTCAAACGACCGTCACTATTATGTGCGCGGCGGGCAGGAACAGATGTGGGCGATGGAGGACACCCCGCGCCTTTATACCGAGGCCGAAGGCTGGAAACCCTATGCGCTCTGGGGCATGGGTATCGCCTCGCGCGACATGAATGGCGACGGGCTGGCGGATGTCTACCTGACCTCAATGGGAGATCAGAAATTTCAGCTCCGCAACCCGGCGGTCCCCGGCCCGGTCTGGGAGGACGTCACTTATAGTTATGGCACCACTGCGCATCGGCCCTACGCTGGCGGTGATGGGCGGCCCTCAACCGGATGGCACGCCGCCTTTGGCGATGTGAACAACGACGGGCGCGACGATATCTTTGTGACCAAGGGCAATGTGGAGCAGATGCCCGATGCCGCGCAAAAAGACCCTAACAACCTGATGCTGCAACAAGGCGATGGCCGCTTTGTGGAGGTCGGTGCAGAGGCCGGGATCGCCAGCCTCGCGCGCGGGCGCGGCGGCGCCTTGGTCGACCTCAATCGCGACGGCTTCCTCGATATGGCGGTGGTCAACCGCCGCGCGCCGCTAGAGGTCTGGCAGAACGCAGGCACCACCGGGGGCAACTGGCTGTTGCTGCGACTGCGGGGAGCGGGGGCGAACAGGGATGCAATCGGCGCTTTTGTCGAAGTGACCTCAGGGGATCGTACGCAGGTGCGCGAAGTCACGATTGGCGGCGGTCACGCAGGCGGCGATCTCGGCGATCTGCACTTTGGTCTCGGCACCGCTGAGACGGTCGATCTGCGGGTGATCTGGCCCGGCGGGCAGGTCGATGACTGGTCCGGGATCACGCCCGATCAGCGCCTCACGCTCACTCCCGGACAGCGTCCAACGCCCTGAGGTGAAAAATATTTCGCCGCGAAGTATGTGTTTAGTGATTTGATATTAAACGACAATATCAGTAAGCGCCACCATCCACGCAGAGAAATGCGCTAAAAAATCGCGTCCTCGGGAATAAACCCAAGCGCCATGCGTCTTCGATACAGCAACAGCATCGAGGACCTGGACAATGAAACATCTCTCCACGACCGTACTAAAGGATTGCACCCGCATCAGCGCCTCCATCGACCGGGTGGTCGCGCCCACACCAGCCGGACGTCTGCGCGCCTTTGTGCTGCACCCCACCCATGATACGGGCCGCGCGCCGCTGGTGGTGCTGCATGGTATTTCCCGCAACGCCAAGGAACTGGCCCGGCTCTTTGCCCCCGAGGCCGCGCGTACAGGCCGCAGGATTGTGGTGCCGCATTTCACGCCAAACCGCTGGCCGCATTTTCAGCGCCCCTGCCGCGCCGCCCGCCCGGATGTGGCCTTGGCGGGGCTGATGGATTTCCTCGCCACTCAGGATGCAGCCTTTGCGCGTCCGGCGCAGGTCTTTGGCCACTCCGGCGGTGCTCAACTCGCGCATCGTTTTGCCATGCTCTACCCCAACCGCGTCGCGCGGCTCAGCCTTGTCGCGGCGGGGTGGTACTGTCTGCCCGATGACCGCATGGCTTATCCCTATGGTCTGAATGATAAAAATGACCGCCAACTGGCGCTCTGGGTGCGCCGTCACCGGGCGGGGCTTGCGCGGTTCCTGTCGATCCCGACCGAGATCCTCGTGGGCGACAGCGACACCGACCGCGATGAAAGCCTGCGTAAGACCCCCGACCTGGATGTGGTGCAGGGCACAACCCGTGTGGCCCGCGCCGCCACCTATGCCGAGGCACTGCGCACCGCCGCGACCCAAGCTGGCGTCAGCGCCGATGTCACCCTGACCGCACTTCCCGGCGTGCAGCACGATGTGGCGCAGGCGATCCGCGTCGCTGGGCTTGCCCGGCATGTGGCGGGGCCGGATTTGTTCCCCTTTGCTCAAGCCGTCTGACCTTTTCCCACAATCTGATTTCCTCGGAGACCTCACATGACCCGTTTTGACCTTTCGCAACTGACCGATGCCAAATGGACCTTTTCGACCCGCCGCGTCGACCGCGCGGTGGTGGCCGCTGGCGATACCGCCTTTGATCAGGCCCGCCCCGGCGATCTGATCCTCGCCCATGTGGCGGAGCTTGGCCAACACAAGCGCGTGCAACTGACCTCCGGGCGGCCCTCGTTCATCTATCCCGGGGATGCGGTGGTACTGGCCTGTGGCGCGCGCTACGCGCCCGATCAGTTCGAAGGCATCGCCGAGATCGACGCCAACGGCGCGGATCTGCTTGCCGGTGGCGGCTGTATCGGGCGTATGGTGGCGCGCAACAGCCGGGTGCGGGCCGCAACACGGCTGATCCCGGCGGCGCGGCTGCTGGATGACGCTGGCCAACCCGTGAACCTTGAGCGGTTCGCCTTGCAAAACACCACGCGCGCGCAGGACATCCCGGTGATCGCCGTCCTTGGCACCGCCATGAATTCGGGCAAAACACTGGCCACCGCGCAATTGGCGCTGGGTCTGCGGCGGGCGGGCTACCGTGTCGCGGCGCTCAAAGGGACCGGCACCGGTGCCTTTGGCGACTATAATGAATACGCCGATACCGGCGCGCATCTGGTGGCCGATTTCATCGATGCGGGTATGGTCACCACCTTTCATGAGCCGCTTGCCCGTGTGAAACAGGGGATGGATCGCCTGTTGCACCATGCCGCCGAAAACCGCTGCGACATCGCGGTGATGGAGATCGCGGACGGGCTTTTCCAGCGCGAGACCGCACAGATCATCGCGGACCCGGCGTTTCAGGCGCGTATCTCCGGGCTGCTTTTTGCCTGCGGCGATGCGGTGGCGGCTGCGGGTGGCGTGGCAGAACTTGCACGTCACGGGCTGCGCCCCGATGCGCTGACCGGGATCGTCAGCTGCTCGCCCATGGCGGTGGCCGAGGCTGAGGCCGCAACCGGTGTCACCGTCCTGCGCAAAGAGGATCTGGCCGATCCCGCAGAGGCCAACACCTTTGCTCTGCGCGCCTTGCCCGATCTGCGCCACAGCGCATGACCCCGGTGCCGCCCCTCCTGACTCCGGCCCGCAAACGCGGGCTGGCGCTGGTCAGCTTTCTGGTGCTGCTGCAAGGCGGGGCTATGGGGCTGGCTGCCTTTGCCACCCGCGCATTGTTTGACGCGATGCATCAGGAAACGGCGCTGCCTGTGCTGATGCTTGCGGCGCTGGTGCTCTCTGGTGTGGCCACCGCGACTGTGCGGGTGCTGGCGCGGCGCGCGGGCGAGCGGCTCGGTCAGGACTATGCCCGCAACCTGCGCCGGGCCTTGTTTGACCACGCCGCCCGCATGCCAGCCCGCGCGGTGGCCACCCGGCGCACCGGCTATATGTCGCTGCGCTTTGTGGGGGACATGACCGCCTTTCGCAATTGGCTGGCGCTGGGCCTGCCGCGCCTGATCGCAGCCTTTGTGATGGTGCCCTGTGCCCTGATTGCGCTGGCGCTGATGGCCCCGCTGCTGGCGCTGGTGGTGCTGCCGATCCTGAGTTTTGGGATCGCGGTGATCCTGCTGGCGGGCTGGAAACTCTTGCCTCTGCATCAGGACCTGCGCCAGCGCCGTGCCAGCATCGCCGCCGATATGGCCGAACGAATGCCACTGGCCCCGCATCTCGATATGCTGGGGCGGCGACGGCGCGAGGCACGGCAAATGAACCGGCAGCTCTCGGCGATGATCGAGGTCGCCCTGCGCCGCATCACATGGGCCGAAGCGCTGAAGGCCGTGCCTGATCTGATGGCAGGTGCTGCGGCCGCGGCGGTGATCGTTGCAGGCTTTCGCAGCGGCATCAGCCCCGGCACCATTGCGGGGGCGCTGGCCGCGCTGGGCCTTTTGTTGCAGCCGATGCGCGACCTTGGCAGCCTGTGGAACCTGCGCGCCGCCCACCGCGCTGCGCAACAAAAACTCAGCGCCGCGCTCAGCCGTGCGCAACGCCCCACACCCGCAGCCCGCCGCGCCCTTCCCAAAGGCGCGCTAACGGTCGCGTTCCATCAGGTGTCCCTGCCCAGCGGGCAAGAGATCACCTGCAGGCTGGAGGCAGCGACGCGGCAGGTGCTGGACCTAGAACCGATTGATTTTGCGTCACTTTGCGATGTGATCCAACGGCTGGACGAGGCGCCTTCTGGCGAGGTGATGCTGGGGGAGCGCCCCTTGCAAGACCTCTCCGCCGGGAGCCTGCGCCGCCGCATTGGGCGTATCGACGGGGCAGCTGTGATCTTGCAAGGCTCCCTGCGCCGGGTGCTGACATTGGGGCTGGAAGAACGCCCCAGCGATGCACGCCTGCTGCGGCTGGTCGAACGCTGTCACCTCAGCCCGTTGCTGGATCGTCTGGGCGGTTTGGATGGGCGCATCAGCGAGGGCGGACGTATGCTGTCATTGAGCGAACGGGTGCTGATCTCATGGGCGCGGGTCAGGCTGCGCAAACCGGGCCTGCTGCTGATCGGACCAGAGGTGCGTATGCTGGACGATCAGACACGCGCGCGCCTCATGCGGTATGTGCAAAAGCGTGAGGCCACCGTGATCTCTGCCACAGCTCTGCCGTTTGAGCGCAAAACCAACGATATGAGTGAAGTGAGGGCAGGGGGGTAATCCCCTGCCTTAGTTGCGCGTCAGCGCCGCAAGGGCTGCACGCTCTTCTTCAGGGGGCAGGACCGACCCCGCCTCTGACTGCATGTAATAAAGGTCCAGCAGCTCTGGTGCAGAGGCAGGCGCGTAGCCCTCCGCCCCACCAAGCGCTACCACCAGCTGCGGCACCCATGCGCCTTGATCGCGACAGGCGACCGTCAGCTGGCCTGTCGCATTATGGCCGATTTGTTCATACTCGCGACACAGCGCCCCGTCAGAGCTGTTGAAGCTCGCCACCATGCGCAGCTCTGTGCCATCCGCAAGGGTTGTCACCTCGCCCGAGGGCAGGCTGTCGAGTGCGGCAAAGACCGGGTCCACGCTGCCACTGGGGCCTGTGCCCTTGCCCGCCAACAACCCCGCGCCAAGGCCGACGGCCAACGCAACAGTTGCTGCCAGCGCCCCGGTCCAGAGCGGCACGCGCCGCTGTGGAAAGGCCACCACATTGCCCGCAGGCACTGGATCCGCCGCAACCATCGCAGGCGCATCCGCCGCAGCAGAGCTGACACGCGCCCGCAGCGCCTGTTCGAGCCCGGCGGGCATGGCTGCTGACGTGTCTGCGTGTTTCAGGCCCTGCAGGGCGGCGGCACTGGCAGAAAACACCTGCACGCGCGCCGCCAGATCTGCATCCTCAGACAACCGTGCCTCAAGCGCTGCCGCCTCGTCAGCGGGCAGTTCGCCATCGGCATATGCCATCAATACCTCGTCTGGGATGTGGTCCTGATTCATGTCGTTCTCCTAAGGTCATGACGCATACGGCCCTGACGTCAGTTTATTCCCAGTTTTTCCGAAAGCGCTTTGCGGGCGCGGGACAGGCGGCTCATGACGGTGCCTTTGGGGATATCGAGGATCTCGGCGGTCTCGGCGTATGAGAGTTCCTGATAGCAGACCAGCAGCAGGATTTCGCGCTGATCCTCCGGCAATGTGGCCATGGCCCGTTCGGTGGCATCCAGCATCAAGGCCTGTTCGGTCACGCGCGCGCCATCCACCACGGCGGCATCGGGGGTGTCGTAGACATCCAGCTCCACCCCGCGGGTTTTGCTGCGGCGTGTCATGTCGATCCATGCATTGCGCAGGATACGGATCAGCCACGGCTCCAACCGCAAGGTCGGATCATAGGTTTCGCGCGTCGCCAAGGCCCGTTCCACTGCGATCTGCACCAGATCCTCGGCCAGATCGCCCTTGCGCGACAGGCGCAATGCGAAACGGTAGAGATTTGGCAAAAGCGCGATCAGTGCGGACTCAAATTCGGGTTCGGACAACGGGGGCTCTGCTGGGCTTGCGGAAAATTTCTTCTTATATGACACGGAATAACTGTGGTCGCCATGCGTATTCAGAGCGTCGGCAAGAAAGGACAAATCAGGATGCGTCATATTTGGATTTTGATATTTGCAGCTTTGATATTGGTCGGCCCTGCACTGGTGCCGCTCTTTGATCCTGAGGTTGGCATCGCACGCGCGGACGATGATGACGGGGGCGACGACGGAGGTGACGACGACGGCGATGATGATGACGATGATGATCGTGACAGCCCCCGGCGCGGCGAACGCGATGCGCGGCCCCGCACGGGTGAGCAGGGCGGGGGCTTTCTGCGCCGCCTGTTCCCACGGCGCGAGGCAGCCGCCCCTCGCCGTCGCGTAGCCCCGCCACCCCCGGTTGCGGTACCGGATGAAATCGTCGTGCTGTCGCTCGCGGGAGAGGATCTTGCCGCACTAGAGGCGCAGGGCTTTGCGCTGATCGAAACGCGCACACTCAACACGCTTCAGACCACCGCGCATCGGCTGCGCATTCCAGAGGCGACCTCGCTCAACGCGGCGCGGGATCTGGTGCGCGCACGCCCCAGCGCTGCGGGCGCAGATCTCAACCACTATTACCGCAGCGAGCAGGGGTTCGATCCGGATTGCAACGGCTTGGAATGTCCGATCCGTGCCTCCTTTGGCTGGCCTATACCGGATGCGCGCGCCATGTCCTGTGGCGAAGGCGTGCGCATCGGGCTGGTGGATACCGGCCTCAACCCCGATCACGAGACTTTTGAGGGGGCGGCCCTTCGGGTGCTCGATTTCAAACCTTTGGGGGATACGGCCTCACGCGCGCTTCATGGCACTGCGGTGGCAGCGCTTTTGGTGGGCAACCCCGGCACCCGCTCGCCCGGCCTGCTGCCGCAGGCGGAAGTGGTGGCGATTGACCCGTTTCACCGTGCCGGCGGTGATGAGCGCGCCGATGTGTTCTCTTTGATGGATGCCATCGACCGCATTGCGCAGGAAGACATCGATGTGATGAACCTGAGCCTTGCCGGACCACCCAACGCCGCACTTGCGGCATTGCTGCGCGACTTGATCGACAGTCACAATCTGGTGGTGGTCGCCGCCGCTGGCAACGCCGGTCCGCAGTCTGATCCCCTGTACCCTTCCGCCATCCCGGAGGTGATCGCGGTGACGGCGGTGGACCGGGACCGCAATGTCTACAGACGCGCCGTGCAGGGACCGCATATCGACCTTGCGGCACCCGGCGTTGCGGTCTGGACGGCGGCTTCGGTGCGCGGCGCGAAGTGGAAGACCGGAACCTCCTTTGCGGTGCCCTTCGTGAGTGCGGCGGCAGCGCTCTTGCGCCGGGACGCGCCCGAAATGACCCCACCCGAGATTGCCGCGCGGCTCAAGGCGAAGGCCACCGATCTGGGAGAGGTGGGCGAGGACAACGTCTTTGGCTCCGGCCTCAGCCCGGTGATCAACCCGCTGTGTCAGGTGCAACCGGGCGGAGCGGGCTAGGGCGCTGGCCCTGATGTATCAGGGCCAGAGCGACCACGCGTAGGCGCCGTAGCCTGCCAGCAAGAGCGCGCCCTCGCGGCGTCCGATGCGCAGCCCCGTTGCGGCAAAGAACACAAACAGTGCAGAGACCGCGACCATCAGCGGCGCGTCAAAGCCTAAGATCTCGGGCGGCAGATCCGAGGGCGCAATCAGCGCGGTGGTGCCGCCGATGCCGAGGATGTTGTAGATGTTGGAGCCCACCACATTGCCAAAGGCCACATCCCCCTGACGTTTGAGCGCCGCAATCACGGATGTGACCAGTTCCGGCATGGAGGTTCCGACGGCCACAATGGTCAGCCCGATCACGGTTTCCGAGACGTCAAAGCCGCGCGCAAGGGCCACTGCGCCTTTGACCAACGTGGCACCGCCCACCACCACCAGAACCAATCCGAGCAGCGCAATCAGTAGCGACACAACGAGTGACCGGCCCACAGGTGCGGCCGAAGGGGTAAGGTTTGGGTCCGCCTCCGAGAGGGCCTGCCCCTTGTCATGAAGCGCGCCATGTGCGGTGCTGTGGCGTTCCTGCCGGATCACAAAACCGATGTAGCCCACCAATGCGGCCACCATCGCAAACCCCACCAGCCGTCCCATCGGAACCACCGCAGCGACCGCGGCAAAGGCCGCCGCAACCCCCAGCATCACCGCCGCATCACGCCGCAGGGCAGAGCGTGCGACAAGGATCGGGCACAAGAGCGCCGAAATACCCGCAATCAGCAGGATATTGGCAATGTTGGAGCCAACTATATTGCCATAGGCGATCCCCGGCGCACCACTCAGGCCCGCCTGTACTGATGTCACCAGCTCCGGCATCGATGTGCCAAAGCCCACCAACGTAAGGCCGATCACCAGCGGTGAGACACCCAACCGAGTGGCCGCCTGAACCGCCCCGCGCACCAAAAGCTCCCCGCCTGCCATCAGCAGCACAAGGCCCATCACGAGCAACAGCCCGGTTTCCCACATGATTATCACTCCGACCGCGTCTCGCGCGGCATGTTTCAATCCGCTTCAATTGGCCCGCAGCAGATGCGCTTTCAAGAGGGTGTCGCTGCGATTTTTCACCCTGTCCTCAGGGCATTGAAACCGCATGCCTTGCCGCATTGCGCTGGCGTTGCTACCTCTGGATCAACCCAAGGACAGGAGCCAGCCATGACCAAGCCCGTGATCAACGCCCAGACTCAGATCGAACTGGAAGCCGCCGCCTTTCGCCGCCTGCGCCAACATCTGATGCAGGACCGCACCGATGTGCAGAACATCGACATGATGAACCTCGCAGGCTTTTGCCGCAATTGCCTGAGCCGCTGGTATCAGGAGGCCGCCAATGACAAGGGCATCGAGATGGACAAGGCGCAGGCGCGCGAAATCTTCTACGGCATGACCATGGACGAGTGGAAAGCCAACTATCAGACCGACGCAGGCGCCGATAAACAGGAGGCCTTTAAGAAGTCCTTTGCCGAGAATGTCGGCACCGACAAGGGCTGACTGCCGCTCCCTGTTATCAAAAGAAACGAACAGCGCCCGCGCATCGGCTCGGGCGCTGTTTCATCTATCGCAGGGCAGATCCTGCACACCGTTTGCACAGGCTCTGTGCGGACCTGCGCCTAGCCAGCCCGGACACGCATGCCTAGCTTCATGAGAGTTCCACAATCCTGCACTCCGGGAGAGCCCTCATGACCCGCATGCCTACATTCTTTATCTCTCATGGTGGTGGCCCATGGCCGTGGCTGCCGGACTGGCGGGCGCAGTTTGCCCCGTTGGAGGCCTCTCTCAAGGCGATGCCGGATCAGCTGCCAGAGCGCCCCAAAGCGGTGCTGATGATCTCCGGCCATTGGGAGACCGAGGGCTTTGCGGTGATGTCCAACCCGCAGCCGCCGATGGTCTATGACTACACTGGTTTTCCGTCCGAAACCTATCAGATCACCTATCCCGCCCCCGGCGCGCCGGATCTGGCTGCGCGCACCCATGCGCTGCTCGCGGCGGCGGGCCTGCCGACGCGGCTTGATGCGGAGATGGGCTATGATCACGGTACCTTCGCCCCGATGGCGGTGATCTACCCGGAGGCGGATGTGCCGCTCTATCAGGTGTCGTTGCAGCAGGGCTATGATCCGGCGACGCATTTCGCCATGGGCCGTGCGCTGGCTCCCTTGCGCGACGAGGGCGTGGTCATCATCGGCTCCGGTCTCAGCTATCACAACCTGCGCGCCTTTGGCCCCGGTGCGCGCGCGCCGTCCGAGGCGTTTGATGCGTGGCTGAACGAGACGCTGATGCTCCCGCCAGAGGCGCGGACCGAGGCGCTGATGAACTGGGAACAGGCCCCACATGCGCGCGACTGCCACGCCCAAGAAGACCACCTCGCCCCGATATTTGCCGCCCTCGGTGCAGCTGAGCAGGACGAAATGACCCAGATCTATCACCAGACCGAGATATTCGGCGGTGTGACCGCCTCGGGCTTTCGGTTCGGCTGACATGAAAAAAGGCCACCCTTTTGGGGGTGGCCTTTTGAAGAATTCCGTCAGGTCTTGTGCGGTATCACACAGCCGCCTTGATGCTTTCCTCAAGGTAGATCTCGCGCAGGCGCTTGGCGATTGGACCGGGTGTGCCGTCGCCTAAGGCCACGCCGTCGATCTCCACAACCGGCATCACAAAGGCCGAGGCCGAGGTGGTAAACGCCTCATCCGCCGCTTTGGCCTCGTCGATGGTAAATAGGCGCTCTTCGACCTTCAGCTGCGCCTCTTCGGCCATGCGCAGCACCGCCTTGCGGGTGATCCCGTGCAGGATGTCATTGGACAGCGGGCGCGTGACGATCACGCCATCCTTGACGAAATAGGCGTTGTTGGAGGTGCCCTCGGTCACATGGCCATCCTCGATCATCCAGGCATCATCGGCACCGGCTTTCTTCGCCATCATCTTGCCCATGGAAGGGTACAACAGCTGCACGGTCTTGATGTCGCGACGCCCCCAGCGGATGTCCTCGATCGAGATGATCTTGGCCCCCACCTTGGCCGCAGCACTGTCCGCAAGGCCCGGTTTGTTCTGCGTAAACAACACGATGGTCGGCTTGGTGTCGGCGGAAGGGAACACAAAATCCCGATCCCCGTCCGAGCCGCGCGTGACCTGCAAATAGACCAGCCCCTCATCGATACCATTCAGTTCCACCAGCTTGCGGTGGATCTCCAAAAGCTCGTCCTTGGTGCAGGGCTCGGCCATATCGAGTTCATCTAGCGACCGCTTCAGGCGCACCGCGTGGCCCTCAAAATCGATGAGCTTGCCGCCCAGCACAGAAGTCACCTCATAGACCGCATCCGCCATCAGAAAGCCGCGATCAAAGATAGAGACCTTGGCCTCGGTTTCCGGCAGGTAGTCGCCGTTTACATATACGGTACGGGTCATGGTCGTCTCCTTAGCCCCAGAGCGCAGGCCGTGGGGGGTGCACCCCCTCGGCGTCAAAAGTCAGCGGTTCGGGACGGTCTTCGGCCAGAAGCAGCGGCCCGTCAAGATCCGTCACCAACGCACCCTGTGCCACCAGTGTCGCGGGGGCCATCGCCAGCGACGATCCCACCATGCAGCCGACCATCACCTGATAGCCCTCAGCCAGCGCCGCATCGCGCAGTTTCAAGGCTTCCGTCAGACCGCCGGTCTTGTCCAGTTTGATGTTCACAACATCATATTTGCCCTTGAGTTTCGGCAGGCTGGCGCAGTCATGCGCGCTCTCATCGGCGCAGACCGGCACCGGACGTTCCATCCCGATCAGCGCCTCATCTTCACCGGCGGGCAGGGGTTGCTCCACCAGCTCCACCCCAAGGCGCAGCAGATGCGGTGCAAGCTCGGCGTAAACCTCGGCCGACCAGCCCTCATTGGCGTCAATGATGATCCGGGCCTCGGGCGCGCCCGCGCGCACCGCCTCAAGGCGGGGCATGTCCTCGGGCGTGCCGAGCTTGATCTTCAACAGCGGACGATGAGCATTCTCTGCGGCTTGTTTCTGCATCTCTTCAGGAGAGGCCAGCGACAGCGTATAGGCGGTGATCTCCGGCCCCGGCCGATCCAGCCCAGCCAATTCCCAGACCGGCTTGCCGGCCTTTTTGGCCTCCAGATCCCACAGGGCACAATCCACCGCATTGCGCGCGGCCCCGGCGGGCAGTAGCGATTGCAGCTCCGCGCGCGTAAACGCCGCTGGCAGCGCTTCGATCTGAGCCGTCACCGACTCCAGCGTCTCATCATAGCGCGCATAGGGCACACATTCGCCCCAGCCCACATGATCTCCATCCTCAATCCGAACCGTCAACACCTTGGCCTCGGTGCGCGATCCGCGCGAGATGGTAAACACTTGCGCCAGTTTGAACACATCAGGGGTGACAGTGATTTTCATGGCTCTCCCTTCGGGCAGCGCCGCCACCCATTCTTCATCTTCTTAAAAATATCCCCGCCGGAGGCTCCTGCGCGATCCACAGACGCCCCCGGCAAAGATGTTCAATCAGACCGCAGCCAGCGCGTCCACCAGACGACCGGCGCCGTGGCGATAGGGATCCACCGCAGGCAGGCCCATGCGGCTCTCAACTTCTTTCAGGTACGCCACGGCTTCCTCCTCACCCAAATGCTGGGTGTTGACGGAAATCCCGACGATCTTGCAGTCCTTGTTGGCCCGTTGCGCCAGCGGCAGGGCCACATCACGCAGCTCCTCAAGCGAGGGCACATCATAATCGGGCAGACCGCGCATATGGGTGCGGGTCGGCTCGTGACACAGGATCAACGCGTCGGGCTGGCCGCCATGCACCAGCGCCATGGTCACGCCGGAATAGGACACGTGGAACAGCGAGCCCTGACCCTCGATCAGGTCCCAGTGATCGTCATCATTGTCGGGGGTTAGATACTCGATGGAACCCGCCATAAAATCGGCGATCACCGCATCCAGCGGCACACCGTCGCCGGTGATCAGAATGCCGGTTTGACCCGTCGCGCGGAAGGTCGATTTCATACCGCGCGCCTGCATCTCGGCGTCCATCGCCAGTGCGGTGTACATTTTACCCACGGAACAATCGGTGCCCACCGCGAGGCAGCGCTTGCCGCGACGCTTCACACCATCGGCAATCGGATACTGCACCGACGGCACCCGCACATCATGCAATTTGCGCCCCGTCGCTTCGGCAACGGCGGCCAGATCCGGCTCGTCGCGCAGAAGGTTGTGCAGCCCGGAGGCAAGGTCAAAGCCCTCTTCCAGCGCCTGCACCAGCACTTTTTTCCATTCCTGACTGATTTTGCCGCCGCGGTTGGCGACACCGATCACCAGCGTTTTGGCACCAGCGGCTTTGGCCTCTGCCAGGGTCATCTCGGTGAGGCCGAGGTTTGCACCGCAGCCGGGCAGGCTGATCTGGCCCACCGCATGGTCAGGGCGCCAGTCGCGGATGCCAATGGCAACCTTGGCGGCCAGCATGTCGGGCGCATCGCCGAGGAACAGGAGATAAGGGGTCTCGATCATATCCAGCGTCCTTTTTTGGAATTCGTCAGAGTTCAAGGTAGCTTGCGGCAATCGCGCTGCAACTTCCTGTCTAATTCGCCGATGCAGCGGAAGTTCGAGGGGATTTCTTCGATCATTGGGTATATTTATCGAAGAATCTCCCACTTGATGACAAAATACGCCCGAGATGGCGCGGATCGCGCAGAAAGACTATGCAGATGCGGCATCGCTAAAATGCTGCAACTGCAAATAAGACTTGCCATTGCATGAGCAACGAAATACCAAAACATGAACCTATTTTGGAATTTATGAACCCGGAGAGACCAGAGATGAGCTTTCGCCTTCAGCCCACGCCCCCGGCCCGCCCCAACCGCTGCCAGCTGTTCGGCCCCGGCTCCAACACGAAACTCTTTGCCAAAATGGCCGCCTCTGCGGCGGATGTGATCAACCTCGATCTCGAAGATTCCGTGGCCCCCTCAGACAAGGATCAGGCCCGCGCCAATGTGATCGAGGCGATCAATACGGTTGATTGGGGCACTAAGACCCTGAGCGTGCGCATCAACGGGCTGGATACACCCTATTGGTATCGCGATGTGGTGGATCTGATGGAACAGGCGGGCGCGCGGCTTGATCAGATCATGATCCCCAAGGTGGGCTGCGCCGAGGATGTTTATGCAGTGGACGCGCTGGTCACCGCGATCGAACGCGCCAAAGGCCGTCAAAAGCCGATCAGCTTTGAAGTCATTATCGAATCTGCCGCAGGTATCGCCCATGTCGAGGCCATCGCCGCCAGCAGCCCGCGCCTGCACGCCATGAGCCTTGGCGCGGCGGATTTCGCCGCCTCCATGGGGATGCAAACCACCGGGATCGGTGGCACGCAGGAAAACTATTATATGCTCCACGTGGGCACCAAACACTGGTCCGATCCGTGGCACTGGGCGCAAGCCGCCATCGTTGCCGCCTGTCGCACCCATGGTGTGTTGCCGGTGGATGGCCCCTTTGGCGATTTCTCCGATGACGAGGGCTATATCGCGCAGGCCAAACGCTCCGCGACGCTGGGCATGGTCGGCAAATGGGCGATCCACCCCAAACAGATTGCCTTGGCCAATCAGGTTTTCACCCCCTCGGACGAGGCCGTTTCTGAGGCGCGCGACATTCTCGCTGCCATGGAAGAGGCCAAAGCCAGCGGCGCAGGCGCAACCGTCTACAAAGGCCGTCTGGTCGACATCGCCTCGATCAAACAGGCCGAAGTCATCGTGGCGCAGTCCGAACTTATTGCCCAGAACAGCTAAAACACGGCCCCTACACCCATCCTCTTCTAACTAAAAATATCCCGGAGCGCGAGGCAGAGCCTCGCTCCCTCGCGTTCCTCCTCGATGCAGATGGGGCCAATACGGGGTCGGGTTCAAACCCCGAACCCTGCATCAGACCGCAAGGCGCAGCGCGTGCCTGCGGGGTCGCAAAACTCCGCCGTGCTGCCCCATCCGTGGTGAAGCAAACGCACCTCAACACCCCGTTGCCGCAGATCTTCACAGCTTGCTTTGATGTCAGGCACATTAAATCGCAACTTCAGTGGCAGTCTGGCCGGAGGTGCTGCGAGATCTTCCGCCGGTTCGATCATCAAATAAGCGCCACCCAGATCAAAGGTACTCAGGGTCTCTCCGGGACGATTGATGCTATGGAGCAGCCTCAATCTCAAACAGTCCCGATAAAAGGCGACGCACGCCTGATAGTGCGACGTGAATAATATAAGACCCGCTGTGGTAATTTTCATACTGACTGTCCCCTGAAAATGGCGGTCACGAAAAGGAGCCTCGGATCTCAAGCGGGGTTGAGGTCAAGCGCGCAGTTTAAGCGCGAACGACAGGTTGTGCGATCTGTGTGTCTGCGGTGAAGGTGACGGGCAGGAGGGGGGGCGCTCCCGCCCCTTTGCGGATCAGGGCAAGCCTGATCCAAAAGCGTTGGGCCAAGCCGGGGGCCGCGCCGAAGGCGCGGCCCCCGGCTCTGCGGCGTCGCGCGCAGCGCGGCGCAAACCCTCAGATCCAAGGTTCATCAGCAGCACAATGGCCGGCGCTTCCCGGGATGGGGCGCCGTGTCGGTCTTCTTGTCTGGGCGATCCTCGGATTGGGTGGGGATCTGGATGATTAGGACGATAATAATGTTGACGATAAGGAGGCCGCGCCGCCAGATCGGAGATGGACGGGTGTATCCACCCGCGCGCTAAACGTTGTCTCTGCACGCTTCCCTCGCGGGAAAGCCGGTTCCTGGTGTGACCGGGGTGTCAGGTCCGGTCGATGATCGCGATCACCTGAGATCCTAGCGGCAGATCCGAAATATTCCTCTGCCAGAGCGTCCGCGCCCTGCGCAACACCTCGCGCAGGCCTTGCACAAGGATCAGGCGCGCTGGTCCTTGGGGGATCCCATCACCACATATGTTGTGATCGCCGTCACAAAGGGTGAGGTGCCGAGGATTTCGGTGTGGAATTGTTTGTAGCTCTTGAGATCCGCGCATTCGACGCGCAAGAGATACTCGATGGTGCCAGTGATATTGTGGCACTCCACCACCTCCGGCGCGCTGGACATGGCGCGCTCAAAGGCGGCCTGCGCTTCCTTGGTGTGTTCGCCAAGGCCGACGCCGATATAGGTCACGAACCCGACGCCCATGGCGGCCGGGTCCAGAACAGCGCGGTAGCCGGTGATGACACCTGCGCGTTCCAACTCCTGCACCCGGCGCAGGCAGGCTGAGGGGGACAGGCCCACGCGCTCTGCCAGCTCGAGGTTTGAGATCCGCCCGTCGTGGCTCAGTTCTTGCAATATATGTTGGTTTATTCGATCTGTTTTCGCCATTTGTTGCGATTATAGCGGGTACGCGCACGAGATCGCAATTTCATTTCCCCCGCATCGACGCACATTATTGCGCATGATGACCTATGACCTTCTTGCCGCACTTGCGCTCTTTGCCTTTGTTTCCTCGATCACACCGGGGCCGAACAACCTGATGCTGATGGCATCGGGTGCGAATTTCGGCTTTCGCCGTACCATCCCGCATATGCTGGGAGTGGCGCTGGGGTTTGTGTTCATGGTGCTCTTGGTGGGCGCGGGGTTGGTGCAGGTCTTTGACGCCTATCCGATAAGCTACACGGTGCTGAAGGTCGGCTCCGTTGTCTATCTGCTCTATCTGGCGTGGAAGATCGCCAACGCGGGCGCGGCCAAGACGGGCGCGGGCGATGATGCAGGCACACCTATGACGTTTTTGCAGGCGGCGGCGTTTCAGTGGGTCAATCCAAAGGCCTGGGCAATGGCGCTCACGGCGATCAGCGCCTACACGCCGGATCATACACTCTGGGCGATCCTTGTGGTGGGGGTGGTCTTTGGTGCGATCAACCTGCCTTCGGTGGGGTCCTGGACCGTACTTGGCCAGCAGATGGCGCGGTTTTTGACCAGCCCCAGACGTCTGACCCTGTTCAATTGGAGCATGGCGGTACTGCTGGTGGCCTCGCTTTATCCGGTGATCTGGCCGCATTGATCCCCTGCGGACCCAGAAACGCACATCGGGTTGTGGCGTGCAAAGCCCCCATCGAGGGGGCTTTGCACGCCCTTTTTCGACGGTGTCGAAAAAGGATGGCCTATTTCAACGGCAGTACGATTTCGGTGAGCAGTTCCTCCGGGGCGGTGCTGCGGGGATCGTTCAGGTAAATCTCATAGCAGGGTTCATCCGCCGGGGTTTCACCTGATTGCGGCAGCCAGCCGCCGAACAGGCTGTCATAGGCGGCAGAGAGTCCGGCATAGGGGCCTTTGAAGGTCAGAATAGCCGCCTTGCCACCGGGGATTTCAAACGGCTCCAGCCCTTCGGGGGTATCGGCGCCACGATACTCCGCACCGGCAAAGCTGCGCAGCTCTGCTTCGGGGACCTCGCCCGGGGCATCCATATAGACCCCCATCACTGGCCCCAGATTTGGCCAGAGATTACGGCTGTTGACCAGTGCTGAGAAATGTTCGAACGCCCGTCCGATTTCGGCGTAGGGGCCGATATGGGGGACAGTTACAAGGCGGCGCGCCGGTTCGGTGCGCAGGGTGACATCATGCATAAAAAGCTCCTTTGGATCGCGAAGCGCCATGGGCGGCAGATGCTGCCCCTTAGCGCGAAAGGCCCCCGGCGCGTGGCCGTAGGCGGTGGTGAAGGCACGCGAAAAGGAATAGCGGTTGGGATAGCCCACGGTGGCGGCGATGTCCTCGATTGAGGCATCCGAATTTGCCAGTGCTACAGCCGCGCGATGCAGCCGGATGCGGCGCACCGACTGGCCGCAGGTTTCGCCGGTGAGGGCGCGGAACACCCGATGCCAGTGAAACCGCGACATCGCGGCCACATCCGCCAGTCGATCAAGGCTGAGATCGCCTGCCGGGTTGTCGTGGATATAATCCAGCACCCGCAGGATGCGATCTTCGTAACTCTGGGCCATCCGCCTGTCCTTTTGTCATCGTGCCACCCGTGTGATGTCAGAACCGCGCGTGACAAATCTTGCTGAGTTTGCGCAAGCGTCCAGCCGCGACCTTCAGATCGGAGGCGGAGCCTCGCTGCTCAAACGCCGTGATGGGCCTTATCCGACACGGAGAGTTGCATCGGGCGCGGCAGAAGTCCATATAACGGGCAAACCGTGACAGTAGAGACAGCATGACCCAGTATCTTGAATTCGAAAAACCCCTCGCCGAAATCGAAGGCAAGGCGGAAGAGCTGCGGGCGATGGCGCGCACCAACGAAGAAATGGATGTGGATGACGAAGCCTCCGCGCTGGACAAGAAAGCCGCGCAGCTTCTGAAAGATCTCTATGCGGATCTGACCGCATGGCGCAAATGTCAGGTGGCACGCCACCCGGAGCGTCCGCACTGCAAGGACTATATCGAAAAGCTCTTTAGCGAGTACACGCCGCTCGCGGGGGATCGCAACTTTGCCGATGACCTTGCGGTGATGGGGGGGCTTGCGCGCTTTAACGACCAGCCGGTGGTGGTGATTGGGCACGAGAAGGGCTCTGACACCAAATCGCGCATCACCCATAACTTTGGCATGGCGCGCCCCGAAGGCTACCGCAAGGCGGTGCGCCTGATGGAGATGGCGGGACGGTTCGGCCTGCCGGTGATCACGCTGGTGGACACCACCGGGGCCTATCCCGGCAAGGGTGCCGAAGAGCGTGGCCAATCCGAGGCGATCGCGCGCTCTACCGAGATGAGCCTGAAGATCGGCGTGCCGGTGATCTCTGTGATTATTGGCGAAGGTGGATCTGGCGGCGCTGTCGCATTTGCCACCGCCAACCGTGTCGCGATGCTGGAGCATTCGGTTTATTCGGTGATTTCGCCCGAGGGCTGTGCGTCGATCCTGTGGAAAGACGCCGAAAAAATGCGCGAGGCCGCTGAGGCGCTGCGCCTGACCGCGCAGGATCTAAAAACGCTCGAGGTGGTGGACCGTGTGATCCCCGAGCCGCTGGGCGGCGCACATCGCGACCCCGAAGCCAGCTACCGCGCCGTGGGGGCAGCGATCACGGAAATGTTGGCGGAAATGAAGGACATGGACGCCAAGGCGCTGATCACCGACCGGCGCAAGAAGTTCCTCGATATCGGCTCAAAGGGGCTGGCAGCCTGATTATGGCGCAGCGCTGATGGAGATTTGAGAGCCCTCGCCAAATTATTGGCGGGGGCTATTTTCATAAGTCCGGGAGGGGCGCAGGGATGTCTGAGACGCTCAAGATGCTGAAACACCGCTATCCAACTGCGCAGACGTTTAAGTTTGGCGATAGTGCTGAATTGAGCGCGGCGCTGTTGGCGCTGGTGCGCAGCGGTAAGAAGGTCGCGACCTGCGGCGCGGTGCGGGATTTTGAAAATGGCGAACCGATGCCGCAAATTGGGCGAAAGGATATCGCGCTCCATTGGGATGACAGGCCGGCCCTTGTGATCGAAACGGTCGAATTGATTCAGTGCCGGTTTGACGAGGTCACCGAGGCGATGGCTTTGGCGGAGGGGGAGGACGACAGCCTAGACGGCTGGCGTCGCGGCCATCGCGCCTATTTTGAGCGCAATGGCGGGTTCTCACCGGATATGCAGATCCTCTGGGAGCGGTTTTTGCTCGTTGAAGATTTTGGCTAGGGGATGTTGCGGCTCCGGCGGCTGCTCTGCCGCCCTCTCACCCCACTAAGGCCCGAACGGACCATTTACGTCATATTCAGAGCAGCGGTCGGTTGTGTTTGAGGTGGCGCGCCACGAGCTTGCGTTGCAATTTGCCCGGAGGGATCTGAAACGCCGGTTGCGGCGCGTCTGTCCAGTTTTTCAGCTGCGGGAAAATGGCAAAGAGTTCGGCACGGGCCGCGCGAGGCATTGATTTGATCGCCTCGGGGCCTGGAAAGAAACTCTCGGTCGGGGCCCCTTCGGCATAGATGACCTCATGACGATCAAAGACGAGGTGAAAATACTCCACTTCGCCATACCCCGGCTCTGTAAAAATGCCCGGCAGCTCTGTCAGTTGATGGGCCGCCAGCAAGACATCGGTTTGCCCAAACATCCGTTCGCAGATCTTGGAGGAGACCAGCATGCGGTGCTGACGCGAGACCAGAAGGTCGCGTTGCGGCAAGCTGTTGCCCAGAGCGCCTGCCATGATCCGCACCGGGGCGAGCTTTGGGTTTGTGCGCAGCGCGGTTGCGCTGATTTTGCGGCTCAGAGCGAGGCGCAGGGGTTTGAAACCCCCGTCACTGGTCCGCACCAGAGTGCCTGCGCGCAGATCCTCGACCGCTGTCAGGCCTGAGTCAGTCTCGATCATGGTCCCGCGCACGAAGCAGACAATGGTGCTGTAGAGCGTCGGCGTGGTGGTGTGGCTTTGATAACTGCCAAGCGTGGCACCGACGGAAAAGGCAGAGCCCGGTCCCGGGATGAAATACCAGCTGTTGTTTACATAGAAAAAGTAGAAGGTCTCTACATGCGAATTGCCGCTGGTGTCAGTGAAGGAGACATCAATATCATAGGGCGAGCCGCCGGTCACATAAGAGGGGCCGCCATTGATGCTGACGGTTTCATTGTTGTCGCCGGGTCCGTTCAGATAGGGGTCATCATCGTCAATAACCGCAGAGTAAGAGGTATTATACTGGGCATTATACCCGGTACCTGACCATCTAAACGCTGTAACGTTATACTGCGCCACTGCCTCTTATCCCGTGTCGGGCGACCGATTCTTTTGCCTCTAGTCGCCGGATTTCTTAAGTTCAGATTTATAATTCTGAAAATTGTGGCACAGGTTTAGCGACAAAACGACAATAATTTTTTGGCGGCTTATTTGGGTGTGTTGATAAATCCCCGCTCTGCCGGTGATTTTTGGACGGGGGAAACAGGGCGATCAGCGCTGCGCGCGCAGGAACATATCGAGCGCGTCAGAGACCTGCGCGGCGGTGGTTTCGCGGTTTCCTGTCTCATTCAGGGCCGCGCGCAGATAGACGCCGTCGATCAAGGCGGCAAGGCTTTCGGCGATCGGGATGGGGCGTGCGGTGAGTTGGCGCAAATCAAACAAGAGGTTGCTGCGCAATCGTTTTTGATAAAGCTGCATCAGATGCGCGGCATGTGGGTTGGATTGTGCCAGAGCGTAAAAGCTGAGCCATGCGGAGGTTTTGCGCGGATCAAACACATGGGCAGCAAAATTGGCGCGGATGATCGCATCAAGGCGCGCGCGGGGGCCTTGGGCGCTGGCCAGCTCCGTGCGGACATGGGCGGAGAATTCGGCGAGAATGAACCGCATTGCGGCGATCAGCATCTGTTCTTTGCTGCCAAAATAGTGATGCGCAAGGCCGCTGCTCATGCCGGCACGGCGGGCGATCTGGGCCACGGTCACATCAAGCGAGCGGGTTTCACCGATTTCATCGATCACCGCGGACACCAGCGCGGCGCGGCGCTTTGGCTCCATTCCAAGTTTGGGCATCGCTGTCTCCTGCGTCTGGTCGTGGCCTGCCAATGACAAGCGCGCGGCGGCGGGTCAATCCCGCGGTCGCGCGATGTAATGCGTGGGCCCACCCCGCCCCGCAAGGGAGCGCGCGGGGGAGGGATGGGCGGCGTGACGTCGCAGGAGGGAGACGCCGCGCTTTTTGGTCCTTGTTGATCCTTGGATCAGCTGAGGCGAGCGCCGTCGGGATCAAAGAGATAGGATTTGCCCTCCGCAATGCGGAGCCGCAGGCTTTGGCCCGAATGGATCGCATGCTGGCCGAACAGGCGCACGGTGATCTGGTGGCCGTTGCAGTCGGCAATGACGTTGGTGTCGCCGCCCAGATGCTCCACATGTTTGGTGGTGATCTGGAGCGGGCCTGCGTCATCCAGCATGAGGTCCTCGGGGCGCACACCCAGCGTGTTGGGGTTGCCGTCCTCCAACAGGGCAGCGGGGAGGAAGTTCATCGCCGGAGAGCCAAGGAAGCCTGCCACAAACTGATTGGCCGGGTTGTTATAAAGCTCCATTGGGGAGCCGATCTGTTCGACACGACCATCGCGCAGCACCACGATTTTATCCGCAAGCGTCATCGCCTCGGTCTGGTCGTGGGTGACGTAGACCATCGTCGCGCCCAGTTGTTCGTGGAGATTGGCGATCTCCAGCCGGGTGTTCATCCGCAGCGCCGCATCAAGGTTCGAAAGCGGCTCATCAAAGAGGAACAGCTTGGGGTGGCGCACAATGGCGCGGCCAATGGCGACGCGCTGGCGTTGCCCGCCCGAGAGTTCCGACGGGAAGCGGTCGAGATAATCGCCAAGGCTCAGCATGCGGCTGGCTTCGGCCACGCGTTCCTCGATGGTTTCCTTGCTTTCTTTGGCCTGTTTCAGCGCCAGCGACATGTTGTTTCGCACATTGAGGTGCGGGTAGAGCGCGTAGGATTGAAACACCATGGCGATGCCGCGTTTGGAGGGTGGGGTCTGATTGACCACATTGCCTGCGATGCAGACCTCGCCAGAGGTCACATCCTCAAGTCCCGCGATGGTGCGCAAGAGAGTGGATTTACCGCAGCCCGACGGGCCGACAAAGACGACGAACTCGCCCTCGTTCACCTCGATGTTGATGTCCTTGAGGACATGCACATTGCCGAAGGATTTGTTCACATTGGTCAGGGTCAGCGCGGTCATGGCGTTACCTCTTTCAGTTTGACAGGGGTCCCGGTGCGGACGCTTTCATCCGCCGCAAGGCAGATGGCTAGCGACTGGACGGCGTCTCGTGCGTGGCGGGAGAGGTCGAGATCCTCACGGATGGCGCGCAGCATATAGGCCTGCTCCGCGTCGCAAAGGTCCTGATGGCCGGGTTCGTCGGGCAGGTCGATCAGCTGGTCGCCCTCGGGGCGGTGCACCAGCAGCCCGCCGACGCGGGTATGGCCGTCCACATCCGAAGAGCCGGATTTGTCGGCCTCGGTGATTGAGACTGAGCCTTTGGGAGAGATCACATCTTTGACGAAGAAGGCGGTCTCCGACATCATCGGCCCCCAGCCCGCCTCGTACCACCCGACAGAGCCATCATCGAATGTGACCTGAAACTGGCCGTAGTTATACATCTCGGGCGCGATCTCGTCCGAGAGGCGCAGGCCCATGGCGTTGACCTGAACGGGTTTTGCATCGGTGATCTGGCACCAGACATCCACATAGTGCACGCCGCAATCGACGATGGGCGCGGTGGTCTGCATCAGCGCCTTGTGGGTCTCCCACTCTGCGCCCTTGCTCTGCTGGTTGAGGTTCATGCGGAACACGTAAGGTCCGCCAAGTGCGCGGGATTCTTCAATGAGCCGCACCCAAGAGGGGTGGTGGCGCAGGATGTAGCCCACGACCAGCTTGCGTCCTGTTGCCTTGGCGGTGGCGACCACGCGGCGGGCGTCCTTCACCGTGGTGGCGAGGGGTTTCTCGACAAACACATGCGCGCCTGCCTCCATCGCGGCCACGGCATAGTCGGCGTGGCTGTCAGAGTAGGTGGCGACGACCACCAGATCCGGTTTTGTGTCCTCGAGGGCCGCGTGAAAGTCGGTGAAGACCGGATAGCCCTGAAGATCGGGGTGGTCGATTTGGCCCGAGCGATTGACGAGGCCGACAATCTCGGCGCCGTCTTCTTTGTGATGCGCGAGCGCGTGGGAGAGGCCCATATTGCCGAGGCCAGCGATCAGAACACGGGTCATGATGTGGCTCCTTTGCGGTTTGAGCCTTCACGCCGCTCCGCGACCGGGCGCTGCCCTTCTGTGGTGAGGAGAGAAACCATCATTTCACCGCCCCCGACGTGATGCCGCGAATGAGCTGGCGGGAGAAGATCACATAGAGGATCAGCACCGGCAGGATCGCCATCGACAGCGCCGACAGAACCGCGTTCCAGTCGGTCACGAACTGGCCGATAAACACCTGACTGCCAAGCGTCAGCGTCTTGGTTTCCTCGGCCGGGGCGAGGATCAGCGGGAACCACAGGTCGTTCCAGATCGGGATCATGTTGAACACCGCAACGGTGGCCAGCGCAGGCCGCACCAAGGGCAGAACCAGCTTAAAGAAGATGGTGAATTCGCTGAGCCCGTCGATGCGCCCGGCGTTTTTCAGATCGTCGCTCACCTGTCGCATAAATTCATTCAGGATGAAGACCGCGAGCGGCAGACCTTGGGCCGTATATACAAGGATCAGCGCCCAGAGCGTATTCACCAGCCCGGTGGAGACCATCATTTCAAGGATCGCCACGGTGCCGATGCGGATCGGGATCATGATCCCGAGCGCAAGATAGAGCCCCATCAGCATATTGCCGCGAAAGCGATATTCGCTGAGCGCAAAGGCTGCCATGGCGCCAAACAGCAGGATCAGCGTGAGCGAGCCGATGGTGACGATGAAGGAGTTCTGAAAGTAGAGGAAGAAATCCCCCTGTTTCATCACGGTCTGATAGCCCACGAGGGAAAAGCTGTCCGCATCCGGCAGGGCCAGCGGTTCGCGGAAGATCTTTTTGCGTGTTTTGAAGCTGTTGATCAGGATCACAAAGACCGGAAACAGCGCAATCAAGGTGTAGATGATCAGCGCGCCATGCATTGCAGCCGTGTTGATCGGGTTGGAGCGTGCGGAACTCATGAGTGCCTCCCGTCAGAGCTGGTAGCGGCGCATCCGGGTCTGGATGCCGAAGAGATAAAGACAGACGCCCACAAGGATGATCGCAAACATCGCCCCTGCAATCGCGGACCCCATATGTGGATCGCCCAGTTGCAGCTGGAAGCCAAAGAACGTCCGATACATGAAGGTGCCTAAGATGTCGGTGGAGAAATCAGGCCCTGCCAGCGCGCCTTGGGAGGCGTAGATCAGGTCGAAGGCGTTGAAATTGCCCACAAAGGTCAGGATCGAGATGATCCCGATCGAGGGCAGGATCAGCGGCAGTTTGATCTTCCAGAAGGCGGCCATGCCGGTGACGCCGTCAATCTCGCCCGCCTCAAGCATTTCTTCGGGGATCGACAGGAGTGCTGCATAGATCAGCATCATCGGGATGCCGACGAATTGCCACACGGAGATCAGCGCTAGCGTGGTAAGGGCGTATTCTTCCTTGCCGAGCCATGGCGCAAAGAGTGATTTCAGACCGACCGCATCCAGCATCGAAGGCGCAATGCCCCAGATTGGCGAGAGGATCAGTTTCCACGCAAAACCCACGATCACAAAGCTCAGGATCGTCGGGATGAAGATCGCGGAGCGATAGAGTGCTGCAAAGCGCAGGCGCGGGTGGCTCAGCAGGGCTGCGAGTGCGATCCCGATGGGGTTCTGCACCAGCATGTGAACGAGGAAGAACCAGAAGTTATTTCCCAGAGCGTTCCAGAATTGCTCCGACCAGATCGGATCAAAGAAGAGCGTGCGGAAATTCTCCAGCCCCACATAGACGCGCTCCTGATCGACCTCCTGAAAGAGGGCGAGGCGCAGCGTATTGAAGAGGGGGAAGATCATAACCGAGGTGTAGATCAGCACGGCAGGGGCCAAAAAGAGGGCGATATGCCAGCGGATGCGGGGCTTTTGCATGGGAACCTCCGGTCCAGGTCCCGGACGCGCGGATTGGCGCGTCCGGAAGTGTTACAACAGTGGTTTTCGTGTCGTTTCGGGGACTTACTGTTGCGGTTCGTACCAGGTCTCAAGACCGGACTGGAGCTTTGCGCCCAGAGCTTCGGGGGTCTCGGTGCCTTTGATCGCTGCGGCGGATGCGCCCCAGGTCTCATTTTCGAGGTTCGGCGTGCCGCGCGACAGGATTTGGTAGGTGGAGCGGATGGTGCTTTCGCACTCGCCACGCCAGCTGACGAATTCCTTCGCGAGCGGGTCGTCCAATTCAACCGGAGCATTGGACAGCGGGAAGAAGCCCGGCAGCGCGTTGCCGAAGATGTCGGCAAACTCGGGCGAGGCCACCCATGTCAGGAACGCCTTGGCCGCTTCGGGGTGCTCGGTCGAGGCGTTCATGCCGATCCCGATGTCGGTGTGATCGGAGATGTAGCAGGTGTCGCCTGCGGATTTGACCGGAGCCTTGAAGGCACCCATCTCGAAATCAGCCTGCGTGTTGAAGCCGGAGATTTCCCAGCTGCCTGCCGGATAGATCGCCGCGCGGCCCAGTGTGAACAGGTTCTGGCTGTCAGGATAGGTCTGTGCCTCGTAGCCGTCGCCCAGATAGTCCGCCCATTTGGCGAGCGTTTCAAAAGGCGCAACCCACTGTTCGTCGGTGAGCTTCTGTTCGCCTGCGAGCAGGGCTTTGCGGCCTTCTTCGCCTTTCCAGTAGTTCGGGCCGATGTTGTTATAGCCCATGGTGGCGGCTTCCCACTGGTCGTTGGTGCCCATCGCCATCGGGATATAGGTGCCGTCTTCCTTGATTTTCTCAAGCGCGGCAAAGAATTCGTCTTCAGTTGCGGGAACCTCAAGGCCGAGTTCTTCAAAGGCTTCTTTGTTGTAGATGAAGCCGTGGATCACGGAGGCCATCGGCACGCAGAAGCTCGCGGAGCCATCGTCGGTCTGCCACGCGGATTTCGCAACATCGGAGAAGTTGCTCATCGCGTCCATATCATCAAGCGCGGCAAGGTGGCCCGCCTCATAGAGCGCAAGGGAGGCGTCAAACGGGCGGCAGGTGATCAGATCACCAGCGGAGCCTGCGTCCAGTTTGGAGTTCAAAACCGCGTTATATTCGGTCGGCGCGCTGGGGGTGAATTTCACCTTGATGCCGGGGTGGGCCGCTTCGAACGCGGGGATGATCTTGTCCTGCCACAGGGTCAGGTCGTCGTTGCGCCAGCTTTCGACGGTGAGGGTGACATCCTCGGCCAAAGCGGATGTGGCAACCAGAGCGGTGCCCGCAAGCGCGGCCAACATAAACTTACTTTTCATGGGTCTTCCTCCTATTGGAATGGATTTATTGTTGTTTTTCTTATGTGTTGAGCGACGAGAGCGCTGGGCGCAGCTTGCCGCCTGTCGTCTCCAGACGCGCGTTGGCGTCCGCGAGGTCTGTTGCACCAGCCGCAATCAGGATGGCGCATTTTACATTGCCGCCTGCAGCCTCGATGGCGGCATTGGCGGTGTCGTCGGTGGCACCGGTGATGCGGGTCACGATCTGGCGGGCGCGGATGCGCAGTTTGATATTGTCTGCGCGCAGGTTGATCATCATGCCGTCGTGGACATGACCAAGATCGACCGCCATCAGGGTCGACAGCATATTGAGTGCAATCTTCTGGGCGGTGCCGGCCCCCATGCGGGTGGAGCCGGAGATCACCTCTGGCGGGGTTTGCAGCAGAACCGCGTGATCGGCGATGTTCAGCAGTGCCGACCCGGCGTTGTTGGCGATGCCGATGACGCAGGCGCCGCGCGCCTTTGCGAGCTTAGCGCCCGCAACCGTATAAGGGGTGGTGCCGCTGGCAGAGACACCAATCAGCACATCATCCGGGCCGATCTCTGCGAGGGCGCGTTCCAGCTCTGCGGTTTCGTCCTCGGTGCCGCCGGGCATCTCGACCCCAGTGGGCATGCCGCCAGCCATATGGATGCGCAGTTGCGCCGCGGGGATCGAAAACGTGCCGCCCAGTTCAAGGGCGTCGGCCGCGGCCATCAGGCCCGAAGACCCGGCAGCGGCGTAATGCAATGTGCCGCCTGCACGGATGGCCCGCGCCATGGCCAAGGCTCCGGCGCAAATGGCTTCTGTCGCGGCAAGAGGGGATTGAGACGCATCGTGTTGCGCATGGGCCAAAATCTCTGCCACCTCAGCCAATGGGCGGGCGTCCAGATCTTTGGCGTTTTCGTGCAATTGTTCCGTGGCAGCGGTCGACACGTGATTCCCTCCAGATTTGAACCAACAATACCCATTTGATACCTTTTGTCTACCATTACGTGCTGAAACCGTAATTTGGTCCGCAAAAATTCCGGTTTCTCCGATATTTCCGGTTTTTCTCCCGGTGTTGGTTCTGTTTCTGTCTTCCAAAAATCGATTTGGTATCGTAATGGTATTCTCATGACGGACACATTGAAAACCTCTGTTCTGGCTCTCGATGGTGGCGGCACGCGGTGTCGGCTGGCGCTATCCGATGGGGATTCGGTGATCACGGTAGAGACCGGCTCGGCGAATATTTCTACCGATATGGCGGGGGCTGTGGCGCAGGTGCGCGACGGTCTTGACCAACTGGCTGAGGCGACAGGCCATAGCGCTGCGGCACTGGCCATGTGCCCGGTTTATATCGGAATTGCCGGGGTGACGGGCGCGCAGATCGCCGAGCGGTTCTCGGATGCGCTGCCTTTTCAGCTGGTGCGCGTGACCGATGATCGCCCCACCGCACTCAGCGGTGCATTGGGCGGCAGTGATGGACTCATTGCCCATTGTGGCACCGGGTCGTTCTTTGCCGCGCAGATCGAAGGGCAAAGCCGATTCGCAGGGGGCTGGGGGTCGGTGCTTGGCGATCCGGCGTCGGCGCAATGGGTGGGACGACGCGCGCTGGCCTGCACGCTTGAGGAAGTGGATCGCCTGCGCGAGTCCTCGGAACTGGGGGCGCAGCTTCTGGAGCGGTTTGGCGGCTCGGCAGAGATTGTGGCCTTTGCGGTCAAGGCGCGGCCTGCGGATTTTGGCCGGGTGGCCCCGGATGTCACCGCCTTTGCTGCCAAGGGCGACCCGCTGGCGGTAGAGATCCTGACGGATGCCGCGCATGAGATCGCCACGACGCTACATAAGATGGGGTGGAAGGCCGGATTGCCGCTGTGCCTGACCGGCGGGATTGCGCCGCAGTTCCTGCCCTATCTGCCACCGGCCATGCAGGAGGCCTGCATCGCGCCACGGGGCACGCCGCTCGACGGGGCGATTACGCTGGCGCATGAGTTCGCACGGGAGGTGCGGGATGACCATCACTGAATTCCTGAAACCCGACATCTGGTTCGATCAGGGCGCAGGACCGCGCTATGTGCAGCTGCGCCGCCGCCTCGAAGAGGCCATCCAGTCCGGTGTGCTGCCCCCCAACAGCTCCTTGCCACCCGAGCGCGAGATTGCCGAAATCACCGATCTGTCGCGCGTCACCGTGCGTAAGGCCATGCATGAGCTGGTGCAGCAAGGGGCGATCGAACAGCGACAGGGGTCTGGGTCTTTTGTACGCGAAAGCACCGCGCGGGTTGAACAATCGCTGCGCCATCTGACGTCCTTTACCGAGGATATGCAGCAACGCGGGTTGGAGACCACCTCGAAATGGCTGGAGCGCGGCGTCTTCCTGCCCACCGAAGAAGAGGTCTCTGTGCTGGGGCTGGGCGCTGAGGACTCGGTGGCCCGGATCTATCGTCTGCGGGAAGCGGGCGGTCAGCCCATGGCGCTGGAGCGTGCGGCGTTGCCGCTCAGTATTTTGCCGAACCCGCTGGAGGTGACCACCTCGCTTTATGCAACGCTTGGGGTGATCGGCCACCGTCCGGTGCGCGCGATCCAGAAAATCTCTGCCATCAATCTGGAATCGACGGAGGCAGACCTGTTGAACGTGGCCGAAGGCACCGCCGGGCTGCGCATTCAACGTCTGTCTTTCCTCGAAGATGGCCGGGTCGCGGAATTGACGCGCTCGCTTTATCGCGGTGACGCCTATGACTTCGTCGCGGAGTTGCAACTGTCGGGCTGAGCCTCAGCTGTTGCGACCTGCCTTACTCCTACTTTCCTTAATGACTGATCTGCCCAGTGAAAGGTTTTGAACCATGAACGCTCCTCAAACGCAGATGCGCCGTGAAATCAACGAAATCCCCGACGCGGTCGAACGCCTTCTGAGCGAAGGCACGGGCGCGGTGACGGCCACCGCCGCTGAAATCCGTGACCTCGCCCCGAGCTATCTGTTGTCGGTCGCGCGCGGCTCCTCGGATCACGCCTCGACCTATCTGAAATACGCCAGCGAGTTGCTCTTGGGCCTGCCGATGGCGTCGGTGGGGCCGTCGGTGAAATCCATCTACGGGGTTGATCTGAACTGCGCGGGCGCGCTGAGTATTTCGGTGTCGCAGTCGGGCAAAAGCCCGGACATTGTGCAACTGACCTCCGCTTTCCGCGACAAGGGGGCCTATACGGTTGCGATTACCAATGACGCGACCTCGCCACTGGCGGAGGCCTCGGCGGCGGTGCTGCCCATCCACGCGGGCCCCGAGCTGAGTGTTGCGGCCACCAAGACGTTTGTCACCTCGCTGGTGGCGGGTCTTTGGTTGCTGGCCGAAATCAAACAGGACGCAGAGCTGTTGGATGCGATCCGCAAACTGCCCGGACATCTGGCCAAGGCAAAGGATTGCGATTGGAGCGCGGCGGTTGAGGCCATCGACGGTCAGTCGCTTTACACGCTGGGGCGTGGGCCAAGCTGGGCGATCTCCAACGAGGCGGCGCTGAAGTTCAAGGAAACCTGCCAGATCCACGCCGAGAGCTATTCTGCGGCGGAGGTGCTGCATGGTCCGGTGTCGATCGTGGGTGAAAATTTCCCGGTGATTGCCTTTGCCGCGGCTGATGCCGCCGAGGAAAGCGTCGGCGATATGGTGCAGGCGCTCGCGGATAAGGGCGCGCATGTCTTTGCCACCACCGATAAGGCCAAAGGTGCAGAAGTTCTGCCGCATGTGCGCACCGATCACTGGATCACCGATCCGATTTCCTCGATTGTGTCTTTTTACGGCATGGTTGATGCCGTCGCGGCGCGGCGTGGGCTGAACCCGGATACACCGCGCCACCTCAACAAGGTTACGGAAACCGTATGATGCAACGGCTGATTACCTTTCTGGGCGGGCCGATCTTTGACGGCAAACGCCTGCGGCAAGGCTATGCAGCACAGTTTCGCGCAGGTCAGCTTGCGAAGATGGTGCCGCTGACGGAATTGGGCGAGCGCGGCGATATGATCGATCTGGGCGGCGATATCCTGTCGCCCGGCTATGTCGACCTGCAGGTGAATGGTGGCGGTGGTGTGATGTTGGGCGATGCGCCGAACGTCGAGACGATTGCGACAATTTGCGATGCGCATCGCAGTCTGGGGGCGACCACGATCCTGCCAACACTGATCACGGATACCGCCGAGAAGACCCGCGCGACGCTGAAGGCTGGGATTGATGCCCATGAGGCAGGGGTGCGTGGCTTTGGCGGCTTGCATCTGGAAGGGCCGCATCTGTCGGTCGCGCGCAAGGGGGCGCATGACGCAGCCTTGATCCGTCCGATGGATGAAAGCGACCTGAGCGCGATCTGCGAGGCGGCGGCCCTGCTGCCCAAGCTCAAGGTCACGATTGCACCGGAGAATGTCACGCCTGAACAGGTGACGCGGATGGTGGAGGCGGGCGTTCTGGTCTCGCTTGGCCATACGGATGCGCCCTTTGACACCTGTGTCGCCTATGCCAAGGCGGGCGCGGGTTGTGCGACCCATTTGTTCAACGCCATGAGCCAGTTGGGCAATCGCGCGCCGGGTCTGGTGGGGGCGGTGCTGGACACCGCAGAGCTGTCGGCGGGTTTGATTGCGGATGGCATCCACGTGCATCCCGCCAGTCTCCGGGCGGCGTGGCTGGCCAAACGGCGCGGGCCGGGGCGGATTTTCCTAGTGTCTGATGCCATGGCCGTTGCGGGCACGGCGGATAGCGAGTTCCGTCTGGAAGGACGCCGGATTACCCGCAGCGAAGGGCGGTTGTGCTTGTCTGATGGCACCTTGGCCGGGGCGGATCTGGATCTGACCACGGCGCTCAGGGTGCTGACCAGCCAATGCGGTGTGTCCCTAGATGAGGCGCTGGAGGCGGCGACCTCGATCCCGGCGGCGTTGATCGATGCGCCGGTGGATCTGAGGCTGCCGGGGCAGATGTTGACGGATATGATCCGCATCAAATCCGATCTGAGCGCGGCGTCACCCGTGATTGGCTAACGGCTTGACCAGGAGCATGGGCGTGCGGCTGTGCCACTCCTTTGCAATCACCCGGCTATGCGTATACCCGGTTATGCGACGACCCGGTGCGGATGCGTATAGAGGGCAAAGCGCCCACCGCGTGTTGACGCGGCAAGGGTCATGCCTGCGCGATCTGCCAGCCGCACCGCATGCGAGGTTGGTGCGGAGACGGCGACAATCATGCCCGACCCCACTTCTGCCGCCTTTTGCACCAGATCCACCGAGATCCGCGACGTCATCACAAAGGCACCGCTGGCCGGGTCGATCCCTTGTCGCAGCAACGCGCCGATGAGTTTGTCGAGCGCATTATGACGCCCCACATCCTCGCGCACTGCAATCAGGCCATGATCCGGGCAGAGAAACCCTGCCGCATGTACCGCGCGGCATTGATCGTGCAAGGGCTGGTGGCGGGCGAGGTCACTGGGCGCGGCGGCAATCGCAGCAGCCCGAAACTGCAGCGCCACATCCGACACATCACGCGGATGGCGCAGCGCTTGTTCAAGACTGTCGATGCCGCACAGGCCACAGCCAATGGGACCCGCCATAGCGCGGCGGCGGCTGGCAATCGCGGCACCGCGATCCTCGTGCAGCCAGAACCGTGCCTCGATGCCACTGTCATGCGCAACCTGTTCAAATTCACGCACATCGTCAAAGCTGGTGATGAACCCTTCGGTGCGGGCAAAGCCAAAGGCGAAATCCTCAATGTCGGAGGGGCTGGCCATCATCACGGCGGCGCTGGAGCCGTCAAACACCATGGCAACTGGCGTTTCCTCGGCCAGATCGCGGCTGTGGGGCGCGACCTCATCCGCCGAGACGATCAGCCCTTCGTGGCGATGTGCGGTGAAATGTGCAGGAGCCGTGGGATGGCGCAGCGGCGCGGTCATGAGGCGTACTCCTTGGCTGTGCCTGCCGCGCTCAGGTGGGCGTTGTTGTCAGTGTCATCGCAGGCCCGCTCCACCGTGGCGAGACCGATATCGCTGAGTTGGTAGAACAGGCGCTGAGATTTATCGCCCCGGCTCTCGACCGTCAGCAGATCGTGTTCATGGGCCAAAAGCGTGCATTCACGCAGCACCAGCGCATGGGCAAGGCCGAACTTGCGCGCAAAACTGCGGCTGTCATGCGCGATCCCCAGATGTGCCGCTGTCATCAGACCGGCCCCGAGGGGAGAGAGCACCTCCGGGTGGTCGGCGACCAGTGCCTCGATGAGTGCCATCATGCGGGCGTCTCGCTGGGGCGAAAGGTGACGGGCACGGATTTGGACGCAGGCGTAAAGCTCTTGTCGCCAAAGACCTGATGCGGCACCAGCACGTTGAGCTCTGGATAGTAGCCCGCAACACAGCCCTTGGGGATGTCATAGGCCACCAGACGGAACCCCGGCGCGATGCGGTCCACGTCATCATCGTGCAGGCCCACCACATCCATGACATCACCGGGCTCAGCACCCAGTGCGGCGATGTCATCGGGATGCATAAAGACCACGTTGCGTTCGCCGTAAACGCCGCGATAGCGGTCATCCATGCCGTAGACGGTGGTGTTGTACTGATCGTGCGAGCGGAAGGTTTGCAGCACAAATCGCCGGTTTTCGCCACGCAGGTTCTGCCATTCGGTCTGCTCGGGCAGCGGATCGGCAGAGAAGGTCGCGCGCCCGGCGGGGGTGTTCCATTCGCGCTCTGACGCGCCATTGCGCAGATGGAAGCCGCGCGGTTTGCGCACCTCGGTGTTGAAATCGCCAAAGATCGGCAGCACGCGGGCGATCAGGTCACGAATCTTGTCGTTGTCTTGTGCAAGCGCGTCCCAGTCGACGGTGGTATTGCCAAGTGTGGCGCGGGCAATGCCGGCAATGATCTGCACCTCGGATTTCAGGGTCTTGGCGGCGGGCGGGTTGATCCCGCCGGAGCCATGCACCATCGACATGGAATCCTCGACGGTTACGATCTGGCGCACGCCTGCGGCGTTCTTGTCGATTTCGGTGCGGCCCAGACAGGGCAGTATGTAGCTGTGCGTGCCCGGCAGCAAATGCCCGTGGTTGAGCTTGGTGGCGATATTCACCGTCAGATCAAGGTTCTGCATCGCTTGTGCAATCAGCGCGCTGTCGGGGGTGGCGCGCGCGAAATTGCCGCCAAGCGCGATAAAGGCGCGCGCGTCGCCGGACAGCATCGCGCCGATGGCCTGCAAGACGTTGTGGCCACGGTCGCGCGGCATCGCCACGCCCAGCTCGCGCTCCATCGCATCCAAAAGGGCCGCCGGGGCTTTTTCATTGATGCCGACGGTGCGGTCGCCTTGCACGTTGGAATGGCCGCGCACCGGGCACAGACCCGCGCCCGGACGTCCGACATTGCCGCGCAGGAACATGAAGTTGGCAATTTCGCGGATCATCGGCACCGAATGGCGGTGCTGCGTGATCCCCATCGCCCATGTGGTGATGACGCGATCAGAGGCCAGATAGATCTCTGCCGCCTCTGTGATCTGGTCGCGGCTGAGGCCGGATTGGTCTTCGATCTCGTCCCAAGAGGTGGCGTTCACCGCGTCGCGGTAGGCCTCGAACGCTTCGGTGTGCGCGCTCAGAAAGGCGTGATCCAGCACTGCGGGCTGACCGGTGGCCTGTGCTGCCTCCTCGGCGGCCAGAACGACTTTGGCCATGCCGCGAAACACCGCCATGTCGCCACCAAGGCGCGGGCGGTAATAGTCGGTCGAGGTTGCCTCGGAGCCGCCGCGGATCATTTCCAGCTTGTTTTGCGGGTCGGCAAAACGGTGCAGGCCCTTTTCCTTGAGGGTGTTGAACACCACCACGCGTGCGCCGCGCTGGGTGGCGGCGCGCAGATCGGCGAGCATTCGCGGGTGGTTGGTGCCGGGGTTCTGACCGACCACAAAGATCGCATCTGCCTTCTCGAAATCCTCCAAAAGCACGGTGCCTTTGCCGATGCCGATGGCCTCGGTGAGGGCAACGCCGCTGGCCTCGTGGCACATATTGGAGCAATCGGGGAAGTTGTTGGTGCCATAAAGGCGCACGAACATCTGATAAAGAAACGCCGCCTCGTTGCTGGCACGACCGGAGGTGTAGAACTCCGCCCGGTTGGGATCATCGAGCGCATTGAGGCGCGCGGCGATCCCGGCAAAAGCGTCGTCCCATGTGACCTCGACATAGCGGTCGCTGTCGGCGTCATAGCGCATGGGGTGGGTCAGGCGGCCCTGCTTTTCCAGCGCGTAGTCTGACCATGTGCGCAGCTCGCTCACGCTGTGTTCGGCAAAGAATGCGGGCGTCACGCGGTCGCGGGTGGCTTCCCATGCGACGGCCTTGACCCCGTTTTCGCAAAACTCGAAGGAGGAGCCATGTTCGGGGTCGCCCCACGCACAGCCGGGACAGTCAAACCCATCGGGTTGGTTGGCCTTCAGCATGGTGCGCGCACCGGACAGGGGCTTGCCGCTGCCCATCAACTGACGGCCGACGCTTTTGAGGGCGCCCCAGCCACCGGCGGCTGCGGAGGGTGCTTTTTCGGATCCGTTATTGTGGGTCATGGCTGGGGCCTTGTGACAGGCTCTGGCCGCACCGATGGGTTCCACCAAGTTGCTAAAACCCGGAGGAATCGCGCCGATGCCGGGCGGAGCGGTTGGGAAATGTAGCGGCTGCGCGCCAAGGTGAAGCGGGGCGCATGGATCGTGTCCCCCTCTTGATGGGCTGTGGATCAAATTCTGTCAACGTATTGAAACCACGTTTGAATTCGTAATTTTTGAAGCCGTGATAAGCGTTTCATATCGTGGATGTATCTTTTGCGACTGACCCAAGGTCATTGCGTGAGAACCCACTCAGGCATTTTCCTACGCTGCGTTTGCGCTAGACTCGGCGCGAACGGCTGCCACGGAGATCCATCATGAAGCTGACCGTGAACGGGACCGAACATGAGGTCGATGTCGAACCCGAGATGCCCCTACTGTGGGTGCTGCGCGATGAGTTGAACATCAAAGGTCCAAAATATGGCTGCGGCATCGCCCAATGCGGGGCCTGTACGGTGCATGTGGACGGGATGGCGGTGCGCTCCTGTCAGTTGCCGGTTGGCGATCTGGAGGGCGAGGTCACCACCATTGAGGGGCTGGGCACGCCCGAGAGCCTGCATGCGGTACAGGCTGCATGGGTGGCGCATCAGGTGGCGCAGTGCGGCTACTGCCAATCGGGCCAGATCATGCAGGCGGCAGCTTTGCTCGATCTGAACCCAGCGCCTACGGACGCAGAGATTGATGCGGTGATGTCGGGGAACCTCTGCCGCTGCGGCACCTATCCTCGTATCCGGGCCGCGATCCATGACGCGGCGCAGAAATTGAGCGAGGCCTGAGCCATGAGTCGTGCCGGAAAAATTGCCCGCCGTACATTCCTGATTGGGTCCGCCGCGATTGCCGGGGGCGTGGCCTTTGGCATCTATATGGCGAAAAAGCCGATCCCCAATCCACTGCTTGATGATCTCAAAGACGGTGAGGCGGCGATCACGCCCTTTGTGAAGATCGACGCCAATGGCATCACTCTGATCACGCCGCGTGCGGACAAGGGGCAGGGGGCCTATTCCATCCAAGCCTATCTGATCGCCGAGGAGCTGGACATCGACCCGGCCACCGCGACGATTACGCCGGGGATGCCGGGGCAGGCCTATTACAACGCCACGGTGCTGGGCGAGGGCGTGCCAATCCCAGCCTACAAGGAAGGATTTGTGGCCGAGACCCTGCGTGATTTCATGTCGGTCCCGGCCAAGCTGCTCTCGATCCAGATGACAGGTGGGTCGTCCACGGTGCCGGATGGGTTTGACCGGATGCGTCTGGCGGGGGCGACGGCGCGCGAAACCCTGAAAGAGGCGGCGGCCCGCCGGGTTGGCGTGGCGCGTGGGGATCTGCGGACCGAGAATGGCGCGGTGATCCTGCCGGATGGCACGTCCATCGCCTATACGGATCTGGCGGCAGAGGCGGCAGAGATTGACCCGGTCACGGATGTGACCCTGCGCCCTGCCTCTGCGTGGCGCTATCTGGGCAAGCCGGATCTGCCGCGTCTGGATATGCTGCGCAAATGCACCGGCACTGAGGTCTATGGCATCGACATGGAATTTCAGGACATGTTGTATGCCACCGTGCGTGCCAACCCTGCCGTTGGCACTGCGGGCGCGCGTGTTGATGCCTCGGCGGCAGAGGGGATGCGCGGGGTGGAGAAAATCCTGCCGGTCAGCAACGGTGTCGGCGTGATTGCCAACAACACCTGGCGTGCGTTTCAGGCGGCCGAGGCGCTAGAGATCGCGTGGAGCGCGCCGGACTATCCCGGCACCTCGGACGGGATATTCGCCGCGCTTGAACAGGCGCTGGGTGATCCCGACAGCTATGACCACCGCCAGCGCGATGAGGGCGATGTGGGCGCCGCGCTGGAGGCGGGCGAGGTCATCGACGCGCGTTATCGCATTCCCTACCTCGCCCATGCGCCGATGGAGCCGATGAACGCGGTGGTGCGGGTGCTGGAGGGGCAGGTGGAAATCTGGACCGGGACCCAGATCCCGCTGTTCATCCGCGACCGCGCCGCCACCATTGCGGGCGTCGCGCCTGAGGCCGTGAAGGTCTATGTGCTGCCCATGGGCGGCAGCTTTGGTCACCGGCTGGAGATGACCCATGTGGAGCAGGCGGTGGAGCTGGCACTGGCGGTGCCGGGCCGGCATCTGAAACTCACATGGAGCCGTGAAGAAGACATGAGCCACGACTACCCGCGCCCGGCCTCGGTTGCCGCAGGGCGCGGCAAGGTCGCAGATGGCAAGGTGGTGGCTTTTGACCTGTCGGTCAGCCAATCGGCCATGGCGCCGGAGTGGTTCGGCCGTCTGAGTGGGATGAGCCTGCCGGGCCCCGATGCGACGATCACCACCGGGTCGTGGGATCAGCCGTTTGCTATTCCCAACTATCGTGTCACCGGCTATCGCGCGCCGAGCATGGTGCCGGTGTCGTCCTGGCGTTCGGTCGGGGCGTCGGGCAATGGGTTTTATCACGATTGCTTACTTGATGAGCTGATCCATGCCGCCGGGGCCGATCCGCTGGCCGAACGCATCCGCCTGTGCCTGCATGAGCCTGCGCGCAAGGTGCTAGAGGCCGTGGGCGAGATGTCGGGCTGGGATCGTCCCTCTATTGCTGAGGGGCGCGGACGTGGTGTTGGGTTCTGCATGTCCTTTGGGGTGCCCTGCGCACAAGTCATCGAGGTCACGCAGACGGAGGCGGGCATTCGCATCGATCAGGTCTATGTGGCGGTGGATGTGGGCGAGGTGCTTGATCCCACAAACCTAGAGGCGCAGGTCTTTGGCGGGGTGATCTTTGGACTGGGGCACGCGATGAACTGCGCGCTGACCTATGAGGATCACGCCCCGCTTGAGACCAACTATCACGCCTATGAGGGGATGCGGCTCTATCAGGCCCCTCAGATTGAGGTGCGCGCGCTGAGCAACGGCAGCCGCATCCGGGGTGTGGGAGAGCCGGCTGTGCCGCCTGCCGCCCCGGCGCTGGCCAATGCGATCTTTGCCGCCACCGGGCAACGCATCCGCGAATTGCCGCTGAACAAACATATCGATTTCGTCTGAGGAGGGCCGGGACATGCAAAAGAGCGTTGTCATCCTTGCTGCGGTCTCTATCGCGGGCGCAGCCCTGGCCGAAGCTGCGCTGACCCTGCCGGAAGAGGGCAGCATCAGTCGGGCAGACGGGCGGGCGGCGTTTGAACGCATCTATGAGGTGGTGACCCATCCCAGATGCGCCAATTGCCACGTGGGCGCGGACAATATCCCGATGTGGTCCGGGCCAAGCTACGGTGAGGCGCGCCCGCATGGGATGCACATCAATGCCGGTGAAAGCCGCATCGGGGCGGAGTTCCTGCCCTGTCAGACCTGCCATGTGACCTCGGATGATTTTGACACCGCGCCGCACGCCGCGCCGCGCTTTGGTATTGCGTGGCAGCTGGCTCCGGTGGAATTCGAGTGGTTCGGCAAATCCCGCGCCGAGATCTGTGCGCAGCTCAAGGACCCGGAGCGCAACGGCGGACGCGACTGGCGCGAACTCGTTGAGCATCTGGAACATGACGCCAGCCTCAACGGGCCCGTGGCATGGGGCTGGTCGCCCGGTGGAGACCGCGAACCCGCGCCCCGCACACTAGAAGAGCATGTCGAGGATATGGCGCTTTGGGGCGCTGCGGGTCAGCCCTGCCCACAGGGGTAAAGGACGCGCATAAGGTGTGATGCATGAGACTATCTCACATCAGTCTGACCGCGCGCGATGCGGCGGCGCTGGGCGAGTTTTACGCTGAGGTGTTTGGCTATAGGGAGCGCCGCCCCGCCAAGAGGTTGTCCGGTGCATCTGTTTCGCGCGGCAATGGGTTGAGGGACGCTGATATCTGTTCGATCTGGTTGGCCCTGCCTGATGATCCCGGGCCGTTTCTTGAGATCCTAGAATACACCCAAACCCTGAACAGAGGCAGACCTGAGGTGAACGCGCCGGGATTTGGTCACTTGGCGTTTGTGGTGAATGACCTCAACCGGGTGCTTCGGGATGTGCTGCGCTGTGGTGGGGCAATGCAAGGCGAGATCACCAACTTTGGCAGTGCAGAGGCTCCTGTTCTGATCGTCTATGTGCGCGACCCCGAAGGTAATCTGCTGGAGTTGGAAAGCAATCACAGACCGTAGGGCACCGGTAATCTGATCAGCGAAAGAGATCTTGTGCAGGGGGAGGGCGTGACGCCTTCGGGGCTATGGCTTTCTTATGGACCGGTCCTGAAAAAGCGCGCGCAGAATATGTGCTGCATCCAATGCAAGCCCTTTTGCTCCGGGGTGCCACCAAACGGCACAGCAAGGGGCTGGCATGGGAATTTTGCCCCCTTGCTGCCAGTCTGGGTGTTCGCGTTTGCGCAAGCTTTGCGATTGGCTCTGAGGTGACGTTGCGGAAGAAGATAATATGTAAGCAAACCGGGGTGTTGGGATGAAATTTATTCCCGAGAACGCCGCGTGCAGGCTTGTCAAACTCCGGGTGTTCGCCAACACTGCCGCTACCGGGCTGGCGGCGAAAACGCCGAACAGTTCCAACAAATCGAGAAAAGACTAGGGGAGGTCCTATGAAGACCACTACTGTATTGACACTGACGTCGCTTCTCTTGGCGTCAGCAGCGCCCTTGAGCGCGGAAACCCTGCGCTGGGCGCGCTCTGGCGATGCGCTGACGCTGGACCCGCACGCCCAGAACGAAGGGCCGACGCATACCATTCGCCACCAGATGTATGAGCCGCTCATCATCCGCGATGTGACTGGCGCGTTCGAGCCTGCACTGGCGACTGATTGGGCCCCCAAAGAGGGTGATCCAAACGTCTGGGTGTTCAAGCTGCGCGAAGGTGTGAAATTCCACGGCGGCGAAGATTTCACCGCAGAGGATGTGGTGTTCTCTTTCAACCGCGCCAAGCAAGAAAACTCCGACATGAAGGAGCTCATTGGCTCCATCACCGAGGTGCGCGCGGTTGACGATCTGACCGTCGAGATTGTCACCGATGGGCCAAACCCGATCCTGCCGTCGAACCTCACCAACCTGTTCATCATGGACAAGGGCTGGAGCGAGGCCAACAACACCGTGAATGTGCAGGATTTTGAGGGTGGCGAGATCACCTATGCCACCACGCATGCGAACGGCACCGGCCCCTATGTGCTGCAAAGCCGCGAGCCGGACGTCAAAACCGTGATGACGCTCAATGAAAACTACTGGGGCAAGGACCAATTCCCGCTGGACGTGACAGAGATCGTCTACACTCCGATCCAGAATCCCGCGACCCGTGTGGCGGCGCTTCTGTCGGGCGAGATTGATTTCCTGCAGGACATGCCAGTGCAGGATCTTGACCGCGTCAACGGCGCTGATGGTCTGATGGTGCGTCAGGCCCCGCAGAACCGGGTGATCTTCTTTGGTCTCAACGTGGGCGCCGAGGATATCGAAGCCGACAACGTAGACGGGAAGAACCCGCTGGCGGATGTGCGCGTGCGCAAGGCGATGTCGATGGCGATCAACCGCGATGCGATCCAGAAGGTCGTGATGCGCGGCCAGTCCCAGCCTGCGGGTATGATTGCACCGCCGTTCGTCAACGGCTGGACCGAAGAGATGGACGCGGAATCCAAGACCGACATCGAAGGTGCCAAGGCGCTGATGGCTGAGGCGGGTTACGGCGATGGTTTCTCCATCCGTCTGGATTGCCCCAATGACCGCTATGTCAACGACGAGCCGATCTGTCAGGCCGCCGTGGGCATGCTGGGCCAGATCGGCATCAAGGTGAACCTCGACGCCAAGCCCAAGGCGCAGCACTTCCCGCTAATCACCGACAGCAAGACCGACTTCTACATGCTGGGTTGGGGTGTTCCGACCTATGACTCTGAGTATGTGTTCAACTTCCTTGTGCACGGTCGTGAAGGCGACATCGGCACATGGAACAACACCGGTTTTGACAATGACGAGCTGGATGCGAAGATCAAATCGCTGGCCTCGAACACCGATCTGGATGCACGCAACAAGGATATCGCAGATATCTGGCGGGTGGTTCAGGACGAGCAGCTTTACATCCCGATCCACCATCAGGTGCTGAACTGGGGCATGTCTGAAAAAGTCGACATTGCGGTTGATCCCGAAGATCAGCCGAAGGTCAAATACTTCAAGATGAACTGATCTCTGTCGCAGCGGACCGGCGTGCCCGGTGTGCTGCATGACATGCCAAGGTCGCCGGGGCGCATATGCACCCCGGCGACACGCGCATTGACTGGAAAGGACTTCCCGATGCTCCGTCTCTTACGCACCGCTGCCTGCGCGGCAGCCTTCCTCCCCGCAGCTCTTGTGCCTGCCGCTCAGGCCAAGGAATTTTCATGGGCGGTGACCACCGATCCGCAGACCATGGACCCGCATGCGGTCAACTCCACCCCCGTTTTGGGGTTCTTGAACAACGTCTATGAAGGCCTCGTGCGGCGCGGCAAGGACATGAACATCGAGCCTGCGCTGGCCACCGGCTGGGAGCCGATCGGCGAGGGTGAAGGCTGGCGGTTTTTCCTGCGCGAGGGGGTGACGTTTCAGGACGGCAGTGCCTTTGACGCGGAGGATGTGATTTTCTCGTATGAACGCGCATCCAGCCCGGAGTCAGACACGGCCAGCTGGTTCGCGCCGGTGTCAGATGTGGTGAGGGTCGATGACTACACAGTTGATTTCCTGACCCATTCTCCCAACCCGATCTTTCCCGACAGCATCGCCAACTGGATGATCATGGACAGCGGCTGGGCCGAGGCCAACGCCGCGACCCGCCCCGACAAGGAAAGCGGCAACTACGCCACGCTCAATGCCAATGGCACCGGTGCGTTTCGTGTGACAACCCGCGAGCCGGGCCTGCGCACAGTGTTGGAGCCTTTTGCGGATTGGTGGGGTGAGCCCGAACACAACATCACCCGCGCGGAAATGACGCCGATCCAGAACCCGGCCACAGCGCTTGCGGCGCTGCTGTCGGGGGATGTGGATATGATCAACCCGGTGCCCATTCAGGACGTTCAGCGCCTGCAAGGCAACCCGGATGTGAAGGTCGTGCAGGGCATCGAGGCGCGTGTGATGATGCTGGGCTTCCCGCATCAAGCGGAGGCGTTGAAATATTCCGCCGAAACCGAGGGCAACCCGTTCGCCGACGCGCGCGTGCGCAAGGCCGTGGCCCATGCCATCAATGTGCCCGCGATCCTGCGCACCATCATGCGCGGCAACGCCGAGCCAGTGAACCAACTGGTGAGCAGCGCGATGCGTGGCTATTCCGAGGCACTCGCGGATGCGCCGGCGTATGATCCAGAGGCCGCGAAGGCTCTGCTGGTCGAGGCAGGTTATCCGGATGGATTCTCCTTTGGTCTGAAATGCTCCAACAATCGCTATCTCAATGACGAGGCAGTCTGTCAGGCCGTCACCGCCATGCTGGCGCAGGTGGGGCTGAAGGCAACGCTCGATGCGATGCCGGTGCAGAATTACTGGCCAGAGTTGCGGGCCGGAAATTACGATATGTACCTTCTGGGCTGGTCGCCGGGCACCTTTGATGCGGAACACCCGATCCGCTTCCTTGCGGCAACCCCCAATGAGGAAAAGAAGCTCGGTTCGTGGAACTTTGGCGGCTATTCCAACGCGCGCGTGGATGAACTGCTGCCCAAGATCCAGTCCGAGATCGACGAGCCGACCCGGCAGGGGATGCTCGATGAGGTGGCGCAGGTCTTGCAGGACGAGACCGCCTATGTGCCGCTTTATGTGCAACCGCTGGTCTGGGGCACCGGCAGCAACGTCACCCTGACCCAAAGGCCGGATAACTTCTTTATTCTGCGCTGGGTCTCCGTTAACTAACGCCGCTCATCAAGGCAGACGGGGGTCTCGGCCCCCTTCATCCACCCACAGGAGAGCACGGATATGCTCGCTTATATCATCCGGCGCGTGGCCCAATCCGCGCTGGTTCTTCTTATCGTCGGACTCGTGGCCTTTGCTATGTTCCGCTTTGTCGGTGACCCGATCGACAACATGCTGGGCCAGGAACGCACCGCCGAGGACATCGAACGGCTGCGCGGACAACTTGGCCTCGATCAGCCCTTTGTGGTGCAATACTACCGGTTTCTGGAAAACGCCGTGCAGGGCAATTTCGGGGTCAGCTACCGGCAGGGACGCCCCGTTATCGACATCCTGATGGAACGCGCGCCCGCAACACTGGAACTGGCGGCGGTCTCGGGCATTCTGGCAATCATATTCGGCATCGCGCTTGGGGTTTTTACCGCCATCAAGCGCAACGGGGTCACGGCCAATCTCATTATGTCCGGCTCCCTCATCGGGGTGTCCTTGCCGACCTTTCTGATCGGTATCCTGCTGATCTATCTGTTTTCCGTGGAACTGGGCTGGCTGCCGAGTTTCGGGCGCGGCGAGGTGGTTGACCTTGGCGGTTGGAGCACAGGATTCCTGACCGCAAGTGGCCTCAAGGCGCTGATCCTGCCGTCGATCACGCTCGGGCTTTATCAGATGACGCTCATCATGCGACTGGTGCGATCGGAAATGCTCGAGGTGCTGCGGCAGGATTATATCCGCTTTGCCCGTGCCCGTGGCCTGCGGGATCGCACCGTGCATTTCCGTCACGCGCTGAAGAACACCATGGTACCGGTGATCACCGTAATCGGCCTGCAAGTGGGCGCGATCATCGCCTTTGCGATCATCACCGAAACCGTGTTCCAGTGGCCCGGTGTCGGCTTGTTGTTCATCAACGCGATCCAGTTCGTCGATATCCCGGTGATGGCAGCCTATCTGATGCTGATCTCGGTGATGTTTGTCGGCATCAACCTGATCGTCGATATCCTCTATTTCTTTATCGATCCGCGCCTGCGCGTTGATCGCAAGGGAGGTCACTAATGTCCGAGACATCTACCCCCGTCCAGAAATCGCGCCTGCGCACCGCGCTGGAAAGCGATCTGTTCTATACCTTCAAGCGCTCGCCCGTGGCGGTGGTCTCCACCGTGGTGGTTCTGGTTCTGGTGCTCTCGGCGGTGTTTGCGCCGCTGATCGCGCCCACCAACCCGTTTGATCCGGCCTCGCTCAACCTGATGAACGGCTTCACGCCGCCGATGTCGCCCAATGATTTCACCGGTGAGACGTTCTTTATGGGGACCGACGATCAGGGCCGCGATGTGTTCTCGACCATCCTTTATGGCATGCGGATTTCGCTGTTCGTTGGCGTCGCTGCCGTTCTGTTCGCAATGGTGCTTGGGATCACGCTGGGTTTGTTGTCCGGCTACCTCGGTGGCTGGGTCGAGACGGTGATTATGCGGATTGCCGATGTGCAGCTGACCTTTCCGTCGATCCTTGTGGCGATGCTGATCTTTGGTGTCGCCAAGGGCATCACCCCAGTGGAATACCGCGATCAGATGGCGATCTGGGTGCTGATCCTTGCGATTGGCCTATCGGACTGGGTGCAATTTGCCCGCGTGGTGCGGGGCGCGACCCTTGTTGAGAAAAACAAGGAATACGTCGAGGCCGCCCGGCTGATCGGTCGGTGCTCCGGCGCGATCATGTTGCGGCATATCCTGCCCAATGTGCTGTCGCCGGTCTTGGTCATCGCCACCATCTCGCTGGCGCTGGCGATCATTGCCGAGGCGACGCTGTCGTTCCTCGGGGTGGGCGCGCCGCCGACCCAGCCGTCTCTTGGTACACTTATTCGCATCGGGCAGGGCTTCCTGTTCTCTGGCGAATGGTGGATTCTTCTCTTCCCTGCGATCACGCTGTTGGGGCTGGCGCTCAGCGTCAACCTGCTGGGCGACTGGCTGCGTGACGCCCTGAACCCGAGGCTTCGCTAATGGCTGACCCAGTTCTGTCCATCCGCGACCTTTGTGTGGAAATCCCAACCCGCCACGGCATTCTTAAACCGGTCGATGGCGTCTCTTATGACATTGCCAAGGGCGAAATCCTCGGCATCGTTGGCGAAAGCGGCGCGGGCAAGTCGATGGCGGGCAATGCCGTCATTGGCCTCCTGAACCCGCCGGCGCATGTCTCCTCTGGTGAAATCTGGCTTAATGGCAAACGCATCGACACCCTGAAGGGCGACGCGCTGCGCCGCTTGCGGGGCAAGGAAATCGGTATGGTCTTTCAGGACCCGCTGACCTCGCTCAATCCGCTGTTGCGGATCGGGGATCAGCTGGTTGAGACCATGCTGACCCACCTGCCGATCAGCAAATCCGAGGCCGAGAAACGCGCCGTGGCCGCGCTTGAGGAAGTCGGTATTCCCGGGGCTGCCAAACGTGTGAACAGCTACCCGCACGAGTTTTCCGGCGGCATGCGCCAGCGGGTGGTGATCGCGCTGGCGCTCTGTGCCGAGCCGTCTTTGGTGATCGCGGACGAGCCGACAACCGCGCTTGATGTGTCCGTACAAGCGCAGATCATTGCGCTGCTGAAACGGCTTTGTCGTGAGCGGGGCACGGCGGTGATGTTGATTACGCATGACATGGGCGTGATTGCCGAGGCCGCAGATCGCGTGGCGGTGATGTATGCCGGACGCCTGGCCGAGCTTGGCCCGGTGCGCGATGTGATCACCGCGCCGGAGCACCCCTATACCCATGGCTTGATGGCCTCGACGCCACTGGCGTCGCGTGGGCAGAAACGTCTGCACCAGATCCCCGGCGCGATGCCGCGTCTGGATGCGGTGCCCGATGGCTGTGCTTTCAATCCGCGCTGTCCGCGCGTGGCCGACAAATGCCGACAGGCGCCTGCGCCCAAGGTCGACGGTGCTGCCGCCGCCTGCTGGTTCCCGCTACAACATGAGGAGGCCTCCTGATGGCGCTTGTCTCCGTCAAGAACCTGAGCCGTGTGTTTGATGTGTCCAAACCCTGGCTGAACCGGGTGATCGAACGTGAACCCAAGGCCTTTCTGACCGCTGTGTCAGATGTGGATTTCGAGGTTGAACCGCAGACCACCTATGCGCTGGTTGGCGAATCCGGGTCCGGCAAATCCACCATTGGCCGCATGCTCGTCGGGTTGCTCAATCCCTCGGGCGGCAATGTGGAGATCGAAGGCGTCGATCTGGCGAACGAGACCGACGCCGCCAAGGTCGATGCGATCCGTTCTGACATCCAGATGATCTTTCAGGACCCCTATGCCTCGCTCAACCCGCGCTGGCGGGTGCGTGACATCATCGTCGAACCCGTGGCGGCGCGTGGTGGCAAGACCGATGGGCTGGCCGAACGCCTGCTGGAACAGGTGGGTCTGTCGGTGAAGGACGCGGGCAAGTTTCCGCATGAATTCTCCGGCGGGCAACGGCAGCGGATCTGTATTGCCCGCGCACTGGCGTCCGAGCCGCGTTTGATCGTCTGTGACGAGCCCACCTCGGCGCTGGATGTGTCGGTGCAGTCGCAGGTGCTGAACCTGATGAGCGACCTCAAGGACAACTTTGGCCTGACCTATGTACTGATCACCCACGATCTGACGGTGGTGCAGCATATGGCGGATCGGATCGGGGTGCTCTACCTCGGGCGTCTTGTTGAGGAGGGCGCACCGGACGAGCTGTTTGAGCGCCCCAAACATCCCTATACGCAGATGCTGCTGGAGGCCGCGCCGCGCATGGATGGGTTTGGCCGCGAGGTGGCCCCGCCCGAGGGTGAAATTCCCGATCCGATCAACCCGCCGCCGGGCTGCGCCTTTCACCCGCGCTGTCCGTTGGCGGGTGACATCTGTCGACAAGAACGCCCCGAGATGCGCAGGATCGGCACTACCCGAGTCGCCTGTCACATGGCGGAGGGCTGACACAGACAACAGGAGCGCAGTGCCATGGCAGACCAGACATTCGGTATCATCGGAGGGACGGGCATGCTGGGCAGTGCGATCCTGCGCGCGGTTGTGCAGGCGCAGATGGTCGCCGAGGAGCGGATCTGGGTGGCGTCGCGGTCCGGGAAGCTTGACGGGTTCTCGGGTCATCCGGGGCTGAGCATCACCACGGACACGGCAGCCCTGATTGCGGCCTCGGACGTGGTGCTGTTGTGCGTGCCACCTGCTGCGATGGGCAAGCTGTCGCTGGACCTGAGAGACAAGCTGGTGATCTCCGTCATGGCGGGGATCACGATTGACCGGATCTCCGAGATGACCGGGGCGACGCGGATCATTCGCGCCATGAGCAGCCCGGCGGCGGCAGAGCGGCTTGCCTATTCGCCGTGGGTTGCGACAGAGGCCACATCGGATGCGGATCGCGCCTTTGCCACGGCGCTGTTTGAGGCCTGCGGCAGCACGGACCGGATCACGCAGGAGGTGCATCTGGACGTTTTCACCGCGATGACCGGGCCGGTGCCGGGGTTTGTCGCCTATTTTGCCGAGGTGATGGCGGAGTACGCCGAGGCCAAGGGCCTGCCGCCCGAGGTCGCCGACAAGGCAGTACGGCAGTTGTTCCTCGGGGCCGGGCAGATGATGGCGACAGGCGCGGCCCGTCCCAGCGATCATGTGCAAGAGATGATCGACTACGCAGGCACCACGGCTGCGGGGCTCGAGGTACTGCGGGCATCAGACATTGGCGCAAAGCTCGCAAAAGGGCTGGACGCCGCGGTCGCCCGCTGCCGAACCATTGGCTAGCCCGACGTGTGGCGCGCCATGAACGCTGCGATTTCCGCCTGTGTCGGGGGCTGGCCCGAGAACATCTCCACGTAATGTGGAACGCGGTTCAGGCGCGCGACAGGGTCCTCTTCGACCTCCATCGAGATATAGCCCACCTGCGTGTAAATCGTGGTGAGGCTTCTGACATCGGCCTGTTCCCTGCTGTAGCCAAAGCGCAGGAACATGTCGTGCACGGCGGCGATGCGGGCATTATCCGCCGCATCAAGCCGCGCCGCCAGTGTGGTGTCATTGCGCGCCCAGTTGCGGATCGCCAGATCGAGGTGCGCATCAAACAGGGTCGGGTCCAGCCAGCAATCCATCAGGTTGAACAGGGCTGTGTTGATGGTCTGCGCCGGGGCCTCGCAGCGGGCCTGTATCTGCCCGGTGTTGCGGGCCTCCCATGTCTCAATCATGGCGTCGTGCAGCGCGCCGAGATCCTTGAAATACCAGTAAAACCCGGTGCGCGTCTGATCCACGGCGCGGGCCAGCGGCATGATTTTCACCGCGTCGATCCCACTTGAGACCAAGAGATCAAGCGCGGCATCGAGCCAGAGGTCGCGCGAGCCGCGCGGGCGAGGGGAGGTGGGTTTGGACATGCGGGCACTCTAAAACAATTGACACATGTGTCAATTGCGATGCAGGCTGACTTTACACTTGTGTCAAGTCACCTGATTCCATGAGGCAGCGCCATGTCACACGATCCGCTTTTGCAGCCCTTTCAGCTGAAGCATCTGACCCTTCACAACCGTATCATGACCACCAGTCATGAACCGGCCTATCCGGAGGACGGCATGCCCAAGGCGCGCTACCGCGCCTATCATGCAGAGCGGGCAAAGGCCGGGGTGGCGCTGGCGATGACGGCGGGGTCTGCGGCGGTCTCAAAGGACAGCCCGCCGGTGTTCAACAATATCCTCGCCTACAAGGACGAGGTGGTGCCGTGGATCACCGACCTGACCGAAGGCTGCCACGAACATGGCTGCGCGGTGATGATCCAGCTGACGCATCTGGGCCGGCGTACCACATGGAACAAGGGCGACTGGCTGCCGTCCGTGTCGTCGTCACGGCACCGCGAACCGGCGCACCGGGCCTTTCCCAAGCTTGTCGAAGACTGGGATATCGAGCGTATCATCACAGATTTCGCCGATGCCGCCGAACGCATGAAGGCCGGGGGCATGGATGGGATCGAGTTGCAGGCCTATGGTCATCTGATCGATCAGTTCTGGTCACCGCTGACCAATGATCTGAGCGGTCCCTATGGTGCGGATACCTTGGAGAACCGTTTGCGGTTCCCGATGGATGTGCTCTCGGCCATTCGCAAGCGGGTGGGGGATGAGTTCATTGTTGGTATGCGGTTCACTGCGGATGAGGTGCAAAAAGGCGGCATCACCGCAGAGGAAGGGCTGGAAATCACCCGCATCCTGAGCGCGACAGGGCAGGTGGATTTCCTCAATGTGATCAGAGGGCGCATCCATACCGATCCGGCGATGACCGATGTGATCCCGGTGCAGGGGATGAAATCCGCGCCGCATCTGGATTTTGCAGGCCGCGTCAAACGGGAAACCGACCTGCCGGTATTTCACGCGGCCCGTATCCCCGATGTGGCCACCGCGCGCCATGCGGTGCAGGCGGGGCTGTTGGATATGGTGGGCATGACGCGGGCGCATATGGCCGACCCGCATGTGGTGCGCAAAATCCGCGAGGGGCGCGAAGACGACATCCGCCCCTGCGTGGGGGCGACCTATTGTCTGGATCGGATCTATCAGGCGGGCGATGCGCTGTGCATTCACAACGCCGCCACCGGGCGCGAATTGACGATGCCGCATGAGATCACAGCCGCCGAGACCTCCAAGAAAGTGGTGATCGTCGGCGCAGGTCCGGCGGGGCTGGAGGCGGCGCGCGTCGCAGCCGAGCGCGGGCATAAGGTGGTGGTCTTTGAGGCCCAGCCCGATCCCGGCGGCCAGATCCGCCTGACCGCACAATCCCCACGCCGCCGCGAGATGATCTCCATCATTGACTGGCGCATGGCGCAATGCGCGGCGCGGGATGTGCAGTTTCACTTTAATACTTGGGCCGAGGAAGCCAACGTGCTGGCGGAGACCCCGGATGTGGTTATCATCGCCACCGGGGGGCTGCCCAATCTGGAACTGTTCGAGACCGGGCAAGAGGCGGCGCATGTGGTCTCGGCCTGGGATTTGATCGCGGGGGATGTGAAACCGGCAGGCCGTGTGTTGATCTATGACGAAAGCGGCGACCATCCCGGCTTGCAGGCGGCAGAGGTGGCAGCAGAGGCGGGCGCTGAGGTTGAGGTGATGACCCCGGACCGCACCTTTGCGCCCGAAATCATGGCAATGAACCTGGTGCCTTATATGCGGTCCCTGCAAGATAAGGATGTGACCTTCACCGTGACCCGCCGTCTGCTAGGCGTGGCCAAAAAGGGCAACGAGCTGGTTGCCACGATTGGCACGGATTACAGCGATTTCACCTATGATCAGACCTACGATCAGGTGGTGGTGAACTATGGCACCTTGCCCAATGATGACCTGTATCAGGAGTTGCGCCCCGCGAGCGTGAACCATGGCGAAGTCGATCACGAGGCGCTAATTGCCGGTCAATCACAGACGGTCAGCCGCAACCCGGAAGGCGCGTTTCAACTGTTTCGGATCGGCGATGCGGTGTCGGCGCGCAATACGCACGCAGCGATCTATGATGCATTGCGCCTGATGAAGGATATCTAACGCAGTCAGCCCGCCTTGGCAGCGGTGTGGCGACCATATTGGGTCTCAAGCCACTCGGTGACCGCATCTTGCGGCATCGGGCGGGCCACGCCGTAGCCCTGAAAACGGCTGCAGCCCAGCGAGATCAGCTTGTTCTTTTCAGCCTCGGTTTCGACGCCTTCGGCTAGACAGACGATACCGAGATTGCGGCACAGGTCGATCATCGTGCGCAGGATCACCTCTTGCTCGGCGTCCTGATCCACCCCGGCGACAAAGTCCTTGTCCAGTTTGATGCCATCGACCTTGAACCGTCTCAGGTTCGAGATTGAGGCATGACCGGTGCCAAAATCATCCAGTTCGATCTTGTAGCCCCGTTTTTGCAGTTGCTCGATTGTGTTGAGGGCCGGATCTACGCCGTCACTGAACAGCACACTTTCCAAGACCTCAATCGCAATATCCTCGGGCTCAAGAGCTGCGGCGAAAAGCGTGTCGTCGAGATATTCGACCAACCCGCCGTCACGCAGTTGTTTGGCCGAGAAATTGACGCTGACGCTGGGCGCAGGCAGGCCGCGTGCGCGCCATTCCAGTAGTGCGGCAATCGCATCAGAGACGATCCGCTCTGTCAATCGGTCGCCCAGACCGTGCTCAAAGGCCAGCGTGATAAAGACGCCCGGATCAAGCATACCGCGTTCAGGATGACGCCAGCGCGCCAGTGCCTCAAAGCCGATGACCTCACCCGTGACCCCATCCACCTGTGGCTGAAAGAACGCGGTGATCTCACCGTTGTCCAAACCGCAGCGCAGGTCTTTCAAAAGCGCCATATTCCCCTCAAACCGAGCGCGGGTTGCGTCATTGTAGAAAGACGCCCGCCCACGGCCTTTGCTCTTGGCGACATAGAGCGCGATATCGGCGTTGGAGAGGATGCGGGCCGGGTCGGTTTCTCCTGTCATGAGGAAGGCAATGCCGACGCTGGCACCCACATGAACGAAATCACCCCATATTTCAATCGGTTGTGAGACCGCTTCGATGATGCGATTGGCAATGCACTCCACCTGCGCATCGGTGCCAGCCTGTCGCAACACGATCACGAACTCATCCCCGCCAACGCGCGCGGTCAGATCGTCCGCGCCGATTTGCTGCTGCATGGCGCGCGCGGCGTGGCGCAGGATTTCATCCCCTGCGGCGTGGCCCATCAGGTCGTTAATCTGCTTGAACCGGTCGAGGTCTACATGCAGCACCGCAACCCGATGTTCCGATGAAGGGGCTAGATCGAAACAATGTTCGAGGTACTCCTGCAGGGCGCGCCGGTTGGGGAGGTTGGTCAATTGATCGTGCAGGGCCAGATGCTCAATCCGGGTTTTTGCAGCGCTCAAATCCCGCAGCGTATACGAAAAGGCCGCAACGCCTCGTGCGATTTTGCCCACCTCGTCGCGCCGGTCGACATAGCTGACGGGTGTATCAAAATCACCAGAGCGGATACGCTCCATCGCGGCGGCAAGCTGGGTCAGCGACCGCACCAGTTGACTGCCAAACCCGATGAAGGTTGACCCTGCCACAAGGAAGATCACGATCATAGAAATAAAGACGACAACCACCTGTTGCACATAGCGTTGACGCGCATCCTGATTGGCGTTGGCGGCACTCAGTCGGACTTCTTGTTCCAAGGCAACAAGCGCCAGTTCAAGCCGCCGCGCCAAATGATCGAGACGGTTGTGCGAGGGGATATGAGTGTCATTCAAAAGGCCGAGCGCGATGGTCGCCTCTGTGTTCCACGCTTCGAACTGCTCTTCGACCTGCGCCACCATCTCGATCTGTTTTTCAGAGCCGGGTGCGGCACGCAATTCCTGCCAGACATTGCGAAAGGCAGTGACGAAACGCTGATGATTGCGATTGACGCGAGCGGGTGTCTCTACGGTGTTGAACTCAAGAAACTGGCTCAGTTGATCCTCGATTTCGACACGAATGCGTTGTGCGCGCTCGGTGGCTTGCAGAGTACGCATCGTGGTCGTGTCGGCGTCTTGGATCGCGTTTTGGGTGCGGATGGCAGCCAACGAGACCCAGAATGCACCGACGATGCCGATCACAATCAATAAAACGATAGGGCCGAGAATGCGACGTTTGATCGACATAGGGTGTCCCTCAGTCAGCAGGCAGGGCCGGGGCCGATACATGCGGGTTATATGCGGTCAGGGTTTCAAGAAATGCGATGAGGTCATTCACGTTTCGATCGGACATGTCGTCGAGCGGGTGCATGTCGTTCATATGCGCTAAGGGGCTGCCGCCATGGCGATAATGCTCCACCACCGCACGCAGGGAATTCAGGCTGCCATTGTGCATATAGGGCGCGCGCAGGGCGATGTTGCGCAGGCCCGGCGTTTTGAAACGATGGCGCATCTGGGGATCAAGGATGCCACGACCTATATCGTCGCCGCCGACGCCGACACTGTGAAAGGCGTGATCTGTGAAGGCCCAGCCATGATGGCAATCTGCGCAGTGCCCGATGCCGGTAAAGACGTCAAACCCGCGTTTGGCCGAGGCAGAAATGGCATCGTCATCGCCCTCGACCCAGTCATCAAACGGAGACCAGCCCGACCGCAGGGTGCGCTGATAGGTGGCCAGTGCAATGAGAATGGTGTTTTCCGTCAACCCTGCCTCGGGGAAGGCGATCTCGAAGTAGCGGCGGTAGCCTGAAATCGCTTCTAAGCGCCGAACCACCTGTTTCATGCTGGAATTCATTTTGAGCGGATGGGTGATCGGTCCGCGAATTTGTTCCTTTAAGGAGGTGACACGGCCGTCCCAGAAAAAATGCTCTGATTCTGCCAGGTTCTCGATTGTCGGGGTGTGGCGTTCGAGCGGCTGATTCATGGCCCCGACGGCCCGCGCTGCGGGTGTTTCCCAGCCAAACGAGGGGTTGTGGCAGGTGGCACAGCTGAGATTCTGTGCGCCAGAGAGGCGGGTATCAAAGAACAGCATTTTGCCCAAGGCCGCGCGTTGGGGCGAGTAGGCCTCTTCTTCGGGGAACGCGATACGGGCGGGGCGTTCGAACATCTTCTTTAAGTTTTGTCGCGAGGCCGCGGCCAATACAAAAGTTCCGATGAGGCCAACGCAAAGAAGTGTCAAAAGTCGCAATGTGTTGTGTCCGTGAACATCAATCTAGGGTCGTCGGTGTTCCGTGACCCTGTGGCTCCAGCGTGAAAAAACCGTTTATTGCTGCGCTGCGGTTGTCTTCAATGATTTGAAAAATAAGATAAATAACCGGACTAATTTGACTACATCATGGCCCTACCCCCTATCAGTGAGCGGGTGGTGCACATCCTGTCAGACGTCTTATGTGGTCGGGTGCTGCGCCTTTTACATATATATGTGCAAGGGCGCATGCGTCATTCTCGGTGACTTCACAGTGCTTTGCGGATTTGAATCTTAGTCTCACCATTTGGGCACAGCGGTCTGGACAGGCTGTTTTGGTGCGCGGCGGGCGTGGCGTAAAAATGCCAACAGAAGCAATTTGACTCGCATTTTAGACATATACGCCGACATTTTAGCTCTTCATTAGCATCCTCACGTCAAAAGTTGGCCTGCATCTTATTGAGTTTGTTGCGGCGGCCGAAGTGCTCCGCACGTTCAGAAAGACGAGAGAGAACACCCCATAATGGGGAAAGGGAATACATCGGGGCCAAAGTGCTCCTTGCTCAAAGGAACTCATGCTATGTCCAGCATTTTGACAAACAATGGTGCTATGGTGGCTCTGCAGACGCTGAAAGTCGTCAACACCAATCTCACCGACACACAGAACGCGATTTCCACCGGTAAGGAAATTGGCGTTGCAAAAGACAATGCCGCAGTTTGGGCTATTTCCAAGACCATGGAATCCGATATCGCCAGTTTTGAGGCGATTGAAGAAGGTCTTTCGATGGGCGAAGCTACCGTAGCTGTCGCATCTGCTGGGGCAGAACAGATCGTTGAGAAGCTTGTTGAAATCAAAGAGTTGATCGTGTCGGCACAAGCGGAAAACGTGTCGCATGACAAGATCCAGACCGATATTGAATCCAAGGTCGACCAAATCGAATCCATCATCGGCGCGGCGCAGTTCAACGGTGCAAACCTGCTGGCCAACACGATTGACGGTACCGCAACGGAAATGGGCATTCTGGCCTCTCTAGACCGCGTTGGCGCGGGCGGCACTGTGAGCTCTGTGGACATCACCATCGAGGCGCAGGGCTTTGAATCCAGCCTGAACCTGGGCACCAGCCTGACCACAATCACCGACACCGCAACCGCGGCGTCCGCTCTGGCTGAAATCGAAGTTTACCTGCAAACGGCGATCTCTGGCGCTGCGGCTCTCGGCGCGGCATCTGCACGTATCGACGATCAGGTTCAGTTTGTGTCCAAGCTGGTAGATTCGATGACCATGGGCGTGTCGACGATGACCGACACCGACATGGAAGAAGCCTCTGCCCGATTGTCGGCACTACAAACCCAGCAGGAACTGGCGGTTCAATCGCTTGGAATTGCGAACCAGGCGCCGCAGGCTCTGCTACAGCTGTTTAACTAACCGGCTGAGCCATACCCAAGGTCACGGAACAGGGACGCTGGGCGCGTCCCTGTTGCCGTTTGAGCTTGGTGAGTGGTGGTGATGCCTCATGGCCTGAAATAATGGCCGTTGAGGAAGGCCCGGCGGTCACAAGGCCATTCGGTGATGGGTGACGTTGGGGCTGTGCTTTTGCGCCGATAGGGTATTGCTTCTACCGGGGCAGGCAGATGTTTCAGGTGCCCTGAACCAATACGGGCGTAAAATAGGTTTTGGTTCTCCCGCCGATCGTGATCGGCTCGATCATCTCCACGCAGGTTTGATAGTGCGGGGTCTTGCGGTGTTCATCGAGCGCCGCTTCGCTTTCAAAGATTTCGTAGACGAAGAAGTTGTTCGCGTCCTCAGGATCGTGCAGCAGGTCAAAGCGGATATTGCCCGGCTCTTCGCGGGTGCCGTTGCAGTTTATCGTGAAGGCCTCAAGGAACGTATCCCGTGTGCCGTCCTGCACTTTGATGTTCACCAGTTGAATAAGCATAGTGGTCCTTTCTTGAAATCTTGGAGGGCGGGTGCGGTATCAGGTGCCGGGGGCCTGCCACATGGAGGTCGTCACATTTGCGGTGACCAGATCACGTTGCGCCGCATAGGCCTTGGCCCAGCGAATGCTTGCATCGGCATAAAGGGCGTTAAGGTCTGGGTTGGGCGTAAACTCGGCTTCGATTTGAGACCATGCATTGCCCGCTTCGCGCAGTGAGGCAAAAAGGCCCGCGCCAGTTGCTGCTGCTGCGGCGCATCCTTGGGCTGTGGCTTCTTTGACGCGCGGGGTGGCCACGGTGAGACCTGTGACATCGGCCAGGATCTGCGCCCAATGGGCAGATTTGGAAGCGCCCCCCGCAAAGATGATGCGATCCGGGCGTCGTCCCGTCAGGTCGAACACCGCCTCTAGGTTGCGATGCGCCACGATGGCCGCGTTTTCCTGAAGGGCACGAAAGATCGCATCTGGGCCGGAGCGCTCCGGGTCGATCGACAGGTTCAGCAGCGAGGGCGCAGCATGAAACCACTCTCCATAGCGCATGACGTCGGAAAATACCGGAATGATCCCAAAAGCACCGGGCGGAACGGATTTGGAGGCTGCTTCCAATTCGCTATAGCTCTTGCCCTGCCCGAAGGCATCGCGAAACCAACGCATCACTGCGCCGGTAAAGAAGCTGATGGCCTCTGCCTGATTGAGATCCGGCACAACATGCGGGTTGATCCGCAGGTTCATGGTGGGGTCTGTCAGGCTGAGGGGGACATTGACCACCTGTTGCCAGAAAGTCCCGCCCATAACCGCGCAATCGCCTTCATTCACCACCCCAAGACCGAGCGCACCAGTCTGGCAATCGCCCCCCCCGGCAACAACAAGCGTGCCGGGCGCAAGGCCGGTGTCCTTGGCAGCCGCCGCGTGGACCTCGCCGATGACCTCGCCGGTGCTGGCGGCATGAGGGAACAGGCTCTCTGGCAGGTTCATAAGGTTCAGCACATCGCGTAACGGGGCGCGATCTGCCAGTCCGATCAACCCGGTGGTTCCCGCGTTCGACGGCTCTGAGCTGAGTGCGCCGGAGAGGCGATAAAGCACCCAGTCCGACAGCATGGTAAGAGACTGCGCGCGCTCAAGCACGTCTGGCATATGTTTGCGCAGCCAGATCAGCCGAGGCAACGCGCCAAGAGCGTAGGTCTGGCCCGAACGGTTGTAGATGTCGCGTTCCAGATCCGGATGACTGGATTTCAGCGCGCGTACCTCATCGCTGGCGCGGGCATCAACATTGGCGCAAGCCCAGATTTCTGTGCCGGTTTGGTCATGTAGCACAAAGGCTTCGCGCATCGCGGTGGCGCTGACGGCTTTGATGTCTTTGGGGTCAACACCAGAGGTGGCAATCACCTCACGGCAGCACCGGGCGAGTGCGGCCCAGTTTCCTGCTGTGTCGAAGTCCATTGATCCGGGATAGCGCGCATCGGTGGCGTGCCACCATTCCTGACTTGAGGCAGAAATTTCCGCGCCGCTTTCATCAAACAAGACCGCACGACCGCTGCCGGTACCAGCATCAAATGCCAGATAATACGCCATGATCAGACCTCCGCCGCGTCAAGAAGTGCGAGTGCTGTGGGTTCGTCCGTGACCAGAATGTCGAGGATTTTCCCGCGCAAGGCGGAGAGGATCGGGCCCGTTTTGGTCGCGCCACCCGCTGCACCAATGACCTTGTTGGACTCGCGCAACTGATCAAGATCGACACCGATCACACGTTCATGCAAGGGCAGGGCAAGCCCTGCGCCGCCCCGGTCGTAGAAGCGGCACAGAATGTCACCACGCGCGCCGCCCCGGCGCAGCGGGTCAATCTCGGCAGGTGGAATGTAGCCATGGCTCACCACGGTTGCGGTCTCGCTGATGCCACCGATGCCGACGAGCTTGTAATCCGCCTCAAGCGCCTTGGCCATAAGGGTGGCAACGGTCGGTTCTTGCATCAATGCCTGCGCCAGCTCTGGTGTTGAGACCACCAATGGTGCCGGAATGATGTTCACGTTGCGGTGCCAGTTGGCCTCGCGCATGCCTTCCACATAGGTCTGCACGCCGCCGGTCAGGGAGTACAGCCCGACACCGCGTTCCTGCGCGGTATAGCCCAACATACGGATGGAGTGAGTCACCGTGTCGCCCCAGCCGACCGACAGGCTGTCACCGGGGGATAGCTTCTGCATCAGGTACTGTGCCGCGGCCTGCCCGATGCGCATGTTGGTGTCTTCCGAGATGCTCTCGGGAATGACGCGACAGTCACTGAGGCCAAATTGCTGCTTCATGCGGGTTTCAAGTTCCAGACACCCGCGCTGACGAGAGTTGATCCGCAGCTGGATAAGGCCCGACGTGCGCCCGGCATCAAGGAGGCGCGAGACTTTGATGCGCGACAGATTGAGGATCTCACCCACCTCGCTCTGGGTGAGTCCGTCGTTGTAATAAAGCCAAGCCACCCGTGCCAGCAGTGCCTCGTCTGCATCATGTGCTGTCTGGTCGATCATCGGGGGCCTTCCTCCATGGCGTTCTCGATCAAACAATTAGTGACAGAACATATGATCAAGTCAATGGGTCTATTTTACCAATCTGAATTGGAGATATCGGCGAGTTATTTGCATCAGACATATTGACAGGATGCGATTCGATTGAACAAATGATGTTGTTGCTAACAGATGATCAATCGAATCCACATAGATCGAATGACCAGTGCTGCAGCGACAAAGCCGATAACGTTGAGGAGGCGTTATGGAACCTGTGCTTGCAGAGCTGGACTCTGTGTCAAAGAGCTACGCTGGCATTCCGGTGCTAAAGCGGGTGAATTTCTCGGTGCGTGCCGGGGAAATTCATGCGCTGTTGGGGGGGAATGGCGCGGGCAAATCCACGCTTATGAAGATCCTTGCAGGTTTGGTGCAGGCCAGCGGGGGAGACGTGCGGATTGCGGACGCGCCATTGGTGCCGGCGACTCCAGCGCAGGCCTTGGCGATGGGGCTCTATCTGGTGCCACAGGAGGCACATATCTTCCCGAACCAGTCGGTGCTGGAAAATATCTGCATCGGCTTGCCTAAACCTGCCGCTGCCTATCGCGCACGGGTAGAGGAGCTGATTGCACAGATCGGTGTGTCGCTGTCGCCTGAGACCAAAGCTGCGACGTTGGAAATCGCCGATCGCCAGATCGTGGAAATCCTGCGTGGTCTTGTGCGTGAGGCGAAAGTTCTGATCCTGGATGAGCCGACTTCGGCGCTTACACCGCATGAGGTTCAGACCTTGTTTGCACGTATGCAGGGGTTGCGGGCCGCAGGTCACGGGCTGGTTTTTATTTCCCACAAACTGCATGAGCTGCGCGCGGTCTGCGACCGGATCACCGTGCTGCGTGATGGCAATGTGGTGCTGAGCGCAGACATGGATCAGAGCACTGACAGCGATATCCTTACCGCAATGAGCCCCGGTGTGACCGAGCTTGAGGCGCGTGGCGCGGGGCGGCAAACCTCAGGCGAGGTGGTGCTGGCGTTGGATGCCCTCAGCGGAGAGGGCTTTGTCGATATCTCGTTTGATGTGCGCCGCGGCGAGGTGCTTGGGCTGACCGGTGTGGTCGGGGCTGGGCGCACGGAACTCGCTGAAACCCTCGTGGGGTTGCGCCCCCGCACTTGCGGTGACGTCATGCTAGAGGGGCAGGCGTTTCGTGCAAACTCCCCCAGCAACGCGGTACGTCAGGGCATTGTGCATCTGAGTGAAGACCGCCAGCAATATGGCTTGTTTCTTGAGGCACCGCTGTTTTGGAACGCTTCGTCCTTTGTCTATGACCGGCTGCCGTTCTTCTTGAGGCCCGGCACCGAACGCAAACGCTTTGCGCAGTATCGCGAGATGCTCGGGATCAAATGTGCCAGCCCGGATCAACCAGCGGGGAGCCTCTCTGGCGGTAATCAGCAAAAGGTTCTGCTGGCCAAATGTCTCGCGGCTGAGCCGAAGCTATTGATCCTTGATGAACCCACCCGTGGCGTCGACGTGGGTGCGCGCAACGATATTTATCGCATCATCGAGGAGCTTGCGGCGCAAGGAACCTCCGTGCTGCTGATCTCATCAGATTTTGACGAGGTTGTACGTCTGTCTGACCGCATTGCCGTGATGGCCGGTGGGCATCTGGCGGGTGAGTTGCCGGGCGGGGCAACCACGGATGAAATTTCACAACTGGCCTTTGAAGCTCGGGAGGTTGAGCATGCTTGAACGGATCGCTCGCGACCGTGTCGCAACTCTGTTCCTTGTGACAGTGGCTGTGCTGTTGTTTGTCGGGCTGGCGGCTCCCGGTTTCTTGTCGGCGGGGACTGCCACCATCATCTGGTCCAATGGGTTGGTGCTGATGCTGGTTGCATTGGGGATCTTTCCCGTGATCCTCACGCGCAATATCGATGTCTCGGGCGGCTCAATCCTCGGGCTCTCTGCGGTGGTGCTGGGCTTGGCGCTCAATGATGGGTTCGCGCTGCCTCTTGCGCTTGGATTTGCGCTCGGAGCCGGGATCTTTGCCGGGGTTGTGAATGGCCTGCTGGTGGCGGGCCTCGGAGTGCCCTCGATTGTGGCGACACTGGGCACACTTGGCCTCTTTCGCGGAGTCATGCTGATTACCACCGGAGGCGAGTGGATCGAGGAACTGCCCGAAGCGCTTAAATCTCTGGGTGCAAAGTCCTTTGGCGGGCTGTCCATCATGGGGATCATCACGGCGCTGGTGATCGTGGCGGTTTGGTGGTTTCTGCGCAGCAGGCGCGGGCGCTGGGTAATGGTGACGGGAGACAATCGCGAAGCCGCCCGTCATCTTGGGTTGCCGGTGCGCCGCATTGAGCTTTTGGCCTTTACCTGGGCGGGGGCGATGTATGCGCTGGCGGGGATTACCTTTGCAGCGCAGATCGGGTTTGTCCCCAATCAGGCCGGAAACGGGATTGAACTGCGCGCGATTGCGGCACTGGTGCTGGGAGGGATCAGCCTGCTGGGCGGGGTTGGTTCTGTAGGTGGTGTGGTTATCGGCGTGATCTTTTTCACCTCGATCGACACCTCTCTCGTGTTCCTGAAAATACCGGCCTACTGGAACGACCTGATTGGCGGCGCGATGCTGTTGGGCGTTTTGTTGATCGACGGGCGACTGCGTATCGCACTTGAAGCACGTGACAGGGCCGCACGCTATCGCCGCAGCAACCAGGCCGAGCAGAAATCCCACCCGCTGGAGGACGCAGCATGAAACGCTATGTGATGCGGTGGGAGGTGCTCCTGCTGGCCATTCTGGTGGCCGAGCTTCTGATCTTTGGCATGATCAACCCGCGCTTCCTGCGTCCCAGCTCTTTGTTGTTTGGAACCTCGGACTTTGTGCAGGTTGGTATCGTGGCAGTGCCGTTGACGCTGGTGATCATCGCAGGTGGCATTGATGTGAGCTTTGCCTCAACTGTGGGGCTTGCTGCGATTGCATTTGGGATTGCCAACTTCTTTGGTCTGCCTTTGCCGCTGTCGCTGCTGGTGGGCTTTGCGACCGGCGCGCTTGCAGGTGTTTTGAACGCCACTATCATCCGGTTGACGCGGTTGCAGCCGCTCGTGGTGACGCTGGGGTCGCTCTACATGTTTTCGGGCGCGGCGACTGTTCTGTCTGGTGTTGTAGGCGCCAATGGCTATGAGGGGATCGGCGGTTTTCCGGCGGGGTTCACAGCGCTTGGTTATGCGCAGGTGATGGGCCTGCCGATGCCGCTCTTTGTCTTCCTGTGCTTTGCGGCGGTGCTGCTGGTGTTGCTGCATCTGACCCGATTTGGGCGTCTGGTTTTCCAGATCGGCCTCAATGAGAATGCCGCGCGCCATTCTGGCATGCCGGTGTTTCGGGTGCAGCTTATGACATATGTGCTGACCGGTCTTGCGGCGGCACTCGCCGGGATCATGCTGTCAGCCTACTTTGGCTCGGCGCGGGTGGATCTGGGCAGTGCGACGCTGCTGCCTGCAATCACCGCAGCCGTTCTGGGGGGGGCGTCCATCTATGGCGGCAAGGGATCTGTGCTGGGCACGGTCATCGCCACATTCATCATCGGATATCTGCAACAGGGCCTGCAAATGAGCGGTGTCCCCAGCCAGATTTCCAGCGCGCTGTCCGGGGCGCTGCTGGTTCTCGTTGTTGCGCTGCGCCATGGGGCTGCGCTGCTGCGAGAGTTTTTACCGGAGCGCGCGGCACAGGCTAACTGAGCCGGGCACAGGTTCCAATGGAGGAGGAAACCAAAATGAAAACAACAGCAAAGCTGCTCAGCACACTGGCCGCAGGCCTGATGATGACTACTGCTGCAACGGCGGATGATATTGCCTTTGTTCCCAAGCTCGTCGGTGTCGGGTTCTTTACGTCCGGCGGCAACGGCGCGGTGGAGATGGGAGAGAAGCTGGGTGTCAACGTCACCTATGATGGTCCCACCGAGCCAAGCGTTTCCGGTCAGGTGCAATTCGTCAACAACTTCGTCAATCAGGGCTATGGGGCGGTGATCCTGTCGTCGGTTTCACCCGACGGTCTGTGCCCGGCGCTGAAGCAGGCGATGGCGCGGGACGTATTGGTGATGACATGGGATTCCGACGTGAATCCGGAATGCCGCTCCTATTATGTAAACCAAGGGACGCCCGAACAACTGGGTGGCCTGCTGGTGGATATGGCCAATGACGGCGTAGAGGGCAAAGAAAAGGCCAAGGTGGCGTTTTTCTATTCCTCGCCGACCGTGACGGATCAGAACGCATGGGCCGAAGCGGCCAAGGCAAAGATTGCCGCCGAGCACCCCGGCTGGGAGGTCGTGACCACGCAATATGGGTACAATGACGCGCAGAAATCGCTGCAAACTGCGGAGAGCATTCTGTCGGCCTATCCTGATCTTGATGTGATCATCGCGCCCGATGCCAACGCGCTTCCAGCCTCTGCGCAGGCTGCTGAGAATTTGGAGCGTGGTGGCGATGTGACCATTGTGGGCTTTTCGACCCCCAACGTGATGCGCCCCTATGTGAAGCGCGGCACGGTTGAGCGGTTTGGCCTCTGGGATGTGACCCAGCAGGGTGCGATTTCGGTGGCAGTGGCGGCGCATGTGCTGGCAAACGGCCCCCTCAACGTGGGGGATAAGATCGACGTTGCCGGGATCGGACCGGTCGAGGTCTCGCCGAACTCCGTGCAAGGCTACGAATACGAGGCCGAGGGCAATGGCATCGTCCTGCTGCCCGAACGCACCGTTTTCACCGCAGAGAACATCGACAACTTCGACTTCTGATCACAATCAGACAATCAACCAGCAGGGGCGCATCATGCGTCCCTGCACAGACGTTCAGGGAAACCGATATGCAGTCCAGATGGAATGACACCGAGGCACAACAGTTCATCGATGCAGCACAGGCGCAAGGTCAGCCTGCAGCACTGGGCCTGCGGGTCTACAGTTCGCGCCTGATCGGTCAGGACCCCGATCTGGTGCTGCATGGCGGAGGCAATACCTCTGTGAAGATCCCCGACGCTGAGGGTGGCGCGATCATTCATGTCAAAGGCTCCGGCTGGGATCTCGGCGATATTGAGGCGCCGGGACTTCCTGCGATGTGGCTTGAGCCGCTGCTGAAGACTCGCGATGTCGCACATATGTCGGACGAGGACATGGTGGCTTATCTGCGGCGTTACCTGTTGGATCAGACTGCACCCAACCCGTCGATTGAGGCGCTCCTGCATGCCTATATGCCACATGCCTTTGTGGATCACACGCATGCGACCGCGATCCTGGCCTTGGCGGATCAGCAAGACATGGAGACGGCCGTCGCGGAAATATACGGCGGTCGCGTCGGGTTTGTCCCCTATGTTATGCCGGGCTACCAACTCAGCCATGCCTGCAAGGATGCACTGGCGCGCGACCCGTCGGTTGAGGGGTTGTGGCTCGAACAGCATGGTCTCTTCACCTTTGCGGATACCGCGCAGGCCAGTTATGAGCTGATGATAGAGTTCGTCACACTGGCTGAGGCTTATCTGGCTGGGCGGGGCGTTGCAGTGCCCGGCCCTGAGCAGACCGACCGCACGATGCCGCAGCCGCTGGCTGACACGTTGCGCGCCGCACTGGCGGCAGGGGGCGCGTTGGGAGCGGAGCCGGCGCTTGATTTTCGTGCAAGCCCATCGATCCGCACCTATTTGGCGCGTCAAAATCTGGCCGAGTTGTCGCGCCGTGGCACTGCGACCCCGGACCATGTTATTCGCATCAAACCCTTTGCCATGATCCTAACCGAAGGTGCCGGGCGACCAGAAATCGATTTAGCACTTGAGGCTTATGCGGATGAATATGCGGGGTATTTCAACCGCAATGCTCCCAACGCGGCAGAGCCGAAAGTCATGCTGGACCCGCTGCCGCGTGGTGTGCTGGTGCCGGGGGTCGGGATCTTTGGCCTTGGTGCCAATGAAAAGGCGGCGCGGATTGCGGGGGATCTGTATGAACAAACCGGACGGATCGTGAATGCCGCAGAGGATTACAAGCGCTTCACGCCAATCTCAGAGGCGGATCTGTTCGACATGGAATACTGGTCGCTGGAGCAGGCGAAGCTGCGTAAGTAATGCGATAGCTGCATCCTGCCCCGAAGTGGGGCAGGGCGCGGTATGAAACATACCGGGGTGATCTGGTCTCTACTCTCCACGCGGGAAACGGGCAGCGTCTTCTACGATGTTGAGATCCATGTGGTTGCGCATGTAGCGTTCTGAGGCTTTTTGCAGAGGCTGATAGTCCCAAGGGAAATACCCCCCCTGACGCAAGGCCTCATACACCACCCAGCGCCGGGCCTGACTGGCGCGCACGTCGGCGTCAAAACGCTCCAGATCCCAACGCTCTGCGGCAATCGCCTTGAGTTTTGCGTAGGCCTCAGCATGGCGCGGGTCATTGGCGAGGTTTATGCGTTCGTGTGGGTCCGCGTCCAGATCAAACAACTGGTCAGGGTCGAGCGTGCAAAGGTTGAGTTTGTATTGCCCAGACCGGAGCGACACCATCGGGGCATAAGATGCCTCTGCTGCATATTCCATCGCGACCGGAGTTGTGCGTGTCTCACCTTGGCCAAGGGACACAAGACTCTCGCCTGCGGTCCAGGGCATCACCTCTTCCATGCTGACTCCCGCCAGATCGCAGAGCGTCGGGCAGACGTCGATGTTGGAAACCGGATCAGTAACCAGTCCGGGCGCCATATTAGGGGCGGAGATCATCATCGGCACCCGCGAAGATCCCTCATAGAAGCTCATTTTGAACCACAGGCCGCGCTCCCCCAGCATATCGCCGTGGTCAGAGACAAACAGGATAATGGTGTCCTGATCCTGTCGTGTGCCTTGGAGGGCCTCCATGACCTCTCCGATTTTGTCGTCGAGATAGGAGATATTGCCAAAGTAGGCACGGCGGGACCGGCGGATATCTTCGTCGGTGATGTCAAAGTTGCGCCAGTCGTTGGCGTCAAAAATCCGTTTTGAATGGGCGTCCTGATTGGCATAGCCGAGGTCGCCAACCTCGGGCATCAGATGGTCGCAGTCCTCATAAAGATCCCAGTATTTCTTGCGGGTCACATATGGGTCATGGGGATGCGTGAAGCTGACGGTCAGACACCAGGGCCGATCGTCTTTGCCGCGTGCCAGATCATAGATTTTCTGGGTGGCATGAAAGGCAACCTCGTCGTCAAATTCCATCTGATTGGAAATTTCGGCGACACCAGCGCCGGTGACGGACCCCATGTTGTGATACCACCAGTCGATCCGCTCGCCGGGCTTGCGATAATCCGGCGTCCAGCCGAAATCCGGTGGGTAGATATCGGTGGTCAGGCGTTCTTCAAATCCGTGCAACTGATCAGGGCCGACAAAGTGCATTTTACCCGAAAGACAGGTGTAATAGCCCGCCCGCCGCAGATGATGCGCGTAGGTTGGTATGGAAGAGGCAAACTCCGCCGCGTTGTCGTAGACGCCCGTCGCAGAGGGGAGCTGCCCGGACATAAAGCTCGCCCGTCCCGGTGCACACAACGGGCTGGCCGTGTAGCAGTTCTGAAACCGGGTGGAGCGCGCAGCGAGCGCTTTCATATTCGGTGCGTGCAGCCAATCCGCCGGGCCATCCGGGAACAGCGTTCCGTTCAGCTGGTCGACCATAAAAATCAGGATGTTTGGCGATGTCATTGAGGGTGTCCTTGGATTGGCAGTACACGCCACGCGCCGTAGCCTATGAGAGAGGCGAACGGGTTGGCTTGCGCGCAGGGTAGTCTTTTATTGACTAATCAGTCAATAAAATCAGTTGAACTGAGTTACAGCCACCTGTGTTGGCCTGCGGGATCGGCGCACTCGCTACAAATGGTGATGGGCTACAGGCAGAGGGTAAGTGTTTGCGGTAATTTAACGGTCAACCTCCAGTTGACAGAGTGCGCGCGAGTGCTAGGCTATTGAAATAACAGGAGGAGGGTCCAGTGCTTTGCAGCAAAGAGCAGCAACGGACGATGCGGAGCCCGGTCTCCGGCCTCATCGCTATTGTTTGCTCCAGATGCTGTGTGACCTTTGTGGCTGTGGTCATTTCTGCACGCAACAGTCTCGCCCAAACCAGTATGAACACAGAGCAGGGCATCGTTTTCAGATCCGGCTTGCGGGGCCCTGACGCGGCGGAAAACCACCCTGGTGCATCGGGAATGACGATTGGCGACGCGCTGGCGCTGCCGACCTCTTCGCTGGCGATTACACTTTACATCCTATGCGCCATTGTTGTGTCCGCGATTATTCTGGCCGAAACAGTGCGCCGTATCCGGCAGGTCAGACAGACCCGGCCTGCACCTCCGGTGGCGTTCTCCGCGTCGGTCGAAGCCCGACCCAAAGGGGACAGCATGGCGCTTTTGGATGCGGAGGCACGGGTGATTGATGCCAATCGGCAGTTCGAATCCGAGGCCGGTCTGCCATTGGCGCAAATTCGGGGGCGTCCGATCTGGTCAATCCATGCCAAAGGTTTTGGCAAGAGTTTTTGGGACACCGCATTGGAGGAGGCGCGGACACAGGGAAACTGGCGCGGCGAAGCCCGCACGCTGAGTGAGGATCTGCATCCCGAAACAGAAACGTTGTACGTACGCGCGCTAGAGGCGGCGGATGCAGAGTCGACCTATGAATTTCGCTCGCGCAGGTCCTTTCATCCGACGCCGAACCGCACAGGCACAATCGACACGCGGCTACGCGACACGCTCACGGGGTTGCCGAGCCGACGCGCGATGAAGTCACAGGTGGAATTTGCCATCGTGCGTGCCAAGGCTGCGAATACACAAATGGCCCTGATCGTCATCGATCTTGACCGGTTTCGCGATATAAATTCTATCTTCGGTGATGATATTGGCGACCGCGTTCTGGAGCGGCTTGCAGATGCGATGCGGTCTGTTGCGCGTACCGGTATCACCATTGGGCGCATTGGCGGGGATGAGTTCATCCTGCTGATCGAACATGCCACCAACCCCGATATGGTGATGCAGGTCGCCAATGACATAAGCGCGGCACTCGGGGATGAGGTGGTGGTGGATGGGCTGACCTGTCGGTTGAGTGCCAGCATGGGCATCGCGCAATATCCTAAGGACGGAGCGAGCCAGCGCAATCTGATGCAGGCGGCTGGTGTCTCGCTTTGTCATGCCAAAGCCAAAGGACGCGGACAGGTCTGCTTTTATTCCGAAAACATGGAGCAGCGCTCCGAAGAGAGCCTGCAGATGGAGAACGATCTGCGTCGGGCCATCTCCGACGGGGAGTTGCTGATGTTCTATCAGCCTCAGGTTGATTTGCGCACGGGTCAGTGCATCGGGGCCGAGGCGCTCTTGCGTTGGCAGCATCCTAAAAAGGGACTGCTGCTGCCGGGAGGGTTTGTGCCGTTGGCGCTGGACACCGGGCTCACCACCGCCATCGACCGGTTCGTGACCAAGGAAGTTTGTGCGCAGATCGAGCGGTGGAAAAAGGCGGGGTTCGCACCCGGTAAGATCTCAGTCAACATGTCTGCGATGACGCTGCTGTCACCCGATTTTGCCCGCGATCTCAAAGCTACCGCTGCGGCGCATGAGGTTGATCTTGCTCTATTGGAGATTGAGGTGCTGGAGACCACGCTGTTCCCGCGGATGCGCAGTTCGCTCAGCACGGTGGATGACCTGCGCACGATGGGTGTGCAACTGGCTATCGATGATTTTGGGACCGGATATTCCTCTCTTGCGATGCTGAAGGATCTGCCAATCGACCGGATCAAGCTCGACCGGCGGTTTATCAAATCGCTGCCACAGAACACCAAAGATGACCGCATCGTTGCGGCGGTCGTCGCGATGGGGCGCAGCCTCGATATCAGTGTCATCGCTGAAGGGGTTGAGACGCGAGAACAGCGCGACCGCCTTATTTCTCTAGGTTGTACAGAGGCTCAGGGCTTTTTGTTCAGCCGTCCCATTGCTGCGTCTGAGTTCGCTGAGAACTGGCTGAAGGTTGATCAGCCCAAAACATGTGTAGGCTCTGGCGCGTGAAAAATTTGCTCTGTTAAGGGGCATTAAAAATACGCAATTTGTTACCGCACTCACCATTGATAGTTACAAAAGCACCTAATAGCCCTGACCTTCGCAAGGCCGGACGGCGGACTTTTCTAAGTGCCTAAAAAACAGGCGCGACATTAGAAACTCATACGGTAAGGTTGCCGTAGAGGAGCCGTAAAGGTCCCGGTCAAAGGGAGGAAACGCATGACCACTCGCAGAGCACTACTCGGTGCAGCCACCGCACTGGCATTTTCCGCAATGGGCGCTGTGCCCGCGCTCGCCCAAGAGGTGACGCTGAAGATGCACCAGTTCTTGCCCGCACAGGCAAATGTTCCGAAATTGGTTCTGGACGTCTGGGCTGATAAGATCGAAGAAGCCTCGGATAACCGCATCAAGATCGACCGCTACCCCTCGATGCAGCTGGGTGGCAAGCCGCCAGAACTGATTGATCAGGTGCAAGACGGTGTCGCTGATATCGTCTGGACTGTGGTCGGCTACACGCCCGGTCGCTTCCCCTCGACCGAGGTGTTTGAACTGCCCTTCATGATGACCAATGCACGTGCTGTAAGCCACGCCTATTGGGATATGATGGAAGAGCATTGGCTGGACTCGGAATTCAAGGACTTCAAAATCCTCGCGGGTTGGGTGCATGGTCCGGGTATCTTCCACACCTCTGATCCGGTTGAGGTTCCCGAAGATCTCGAAGGTATGAAGATTCGCGGTGGCGGACGTTCTGTGAACGCCCTTTTGACCGAACTGGGGGCGACCCCTGTGGGTATGCCGGTGCCTGCAATCCCTGAGGCGCTCTCTAAGGGTGTGATTGATGGCACTACCATTCCATGGGAGGTGACCACCTCTCTGAAAGTTCCGGAACTGGTTGAAAACCATACAGAATTCACTGGTCGTGCGCTTTACACGCTGACCTTTGTTCTGGCGATGAACAAAGAAAAATATGAAAGCCTGCCGGATGATCTGAAAAAGGTCATCGACGACAATTCCGGTGTGAAAATGTCTGTCTTTGCCGGTGGCACGATGGCGGATTCCGATTTGCCAGCCCGTGAAAACGCCCTTGATCTTGGCAATAATGTCATCACCTTGGACGCAGAGCAGACCACTGTTTGGCGCGAGCGCTCCCAGCCGATCTACGACAAATGGCTGGCGGATATGTCTGAGCGCGGTATCGACGGTCAGGCGCTTCTCGATGAGGCCACCATGCTGATCGAGAAATACACTCCACAGTACGAAAACTGATCTAAACATCGATTGACGGGGTCCGCATCGCTTCTGCAGCGGGCCCCGTCGCATGCAACGGTGCTTAAAAGCCAAAGGTGGGCAAAGGCATGCATAGCTTTATGATGAGGCTCGCGCGGGTCATGGCGATGATCGGCGGCGCGGTCCTGACTCTTCTGATTTTCCTGACCTGTATCTCAATCGTCGGACGCCTCCTCAACGGGGTCTTTCACGGCGACACGATGGAGGCGCTTGCGCCACAGTTCTCGGCGTGGATGGCGGCGCGGGTCGGGCCGGTAAACGGCGACTTTGAGCTGGTGGAAGCGGGTGTAGCCTTCGCAATCTTCTGCTTTATCCCGCTATGCCAGATCACGGCAGGACATGCGGCGGTGGATGTTTTTGCCAATAGTTTCTCCGCCCGTGTGAACCGGGTGCTGCGCATGATAACCGAGATCGTGTTTGCGCTGGTGCTCGTGCTGATTGCGTGGCGTCTGGGGGCAGGGACCGTGAGCAAGTTTGAAAATGGCGAGACCTCGTTCCTGTTGGAATTCCCGGTCTGGTGGGCCTACGGGCTGAGCCTTGTGGCCGCCATCGTGGCCGCCATCGTCGGGGTCTATATGGCCGTGATCCGCAGTATAGAAGCAATAACAGGCCAGATCCGGATCTGGGACGGTGTGGAGGTGCAGTCGTGAGCGCACTTGAAATTGGTATCTGGTCGTTCCCGGTTCTGATGGGCCTGATTTTCCTGCGGGTGCCCATCGGTCTGTCGATGTTCCTCGTGGGGCTTGGCGGTCTGGTGATGGTCACGGGCGACACTGTCGTAGCTTTTGGTCGCCTCAAGAATGAGACCTATTCGACCTTCTCATCCTACTCGCTGTCGATCATCCCGATGTTCTTTTTGATGGGGCAGTTTGCCACGCTGGGCGGGATGTCGACGGCGCTGTTCAAAGCGGCCGAAGGGTTTATCGGACACCGCAAGGGTGGCGTGGCCATGGCTGCCATTGGCGCCTGTGCGGGTTTTGGTGCGATTTGCGGCTCCTCGCTTGCGACCGCCGCCACCATGGGGCGGGTGGCTTTGCCCGAGTTGAAAAACTATGGCTATGCCAGCGGGTTTTCGACCGCGACCTTGGCCGCAGGTGGTACACTCGGCATTCTGATCCCGCCTTCAGTTGTTCTGGTGATCTATGCGATCCTTACGGAGCAGAATATCGCCAAGCTGTTCCTCGCGGCCTTTATCCCCGGTTTGCTCGCGGCGATTGGCTATATTATCGCAATCTCTGTCTATGTGCGCCTCTTCCCCGAAAGCGCGGGCACACGTGAGCCGATTCCGTGGCGTGAGCGTTTCTCGCTGCTCTTTGCAGTCTGGCCGGTGCTGATGGTCTTTGGCCTTGTGGTAGGCGGTATTTATGCAGGCTGGTTCACACCAACCGAAGGCGCAGCCGTGGGTGCATTGGGTACAGGGTTGATTGCGCTTGCGAATGGAGGCCTCACCCGGCGAACGCTGACCGACAGCTTTATGATTACCGCACGCTCCACCGCGATGATCTTTTTCATCGTGTTGGGGGCGGGGTTCTACAATGGCTTTCTTGCACTGACCCAAGTGCCGCAGGAACTTGCGAATTTCGTGGTGGCGCAGGGCCTCAGTCCGTGGATGGTGCTGGCGTTGATCCTCGTGTTCTATCTGCTGCTGGGCTGTTTGATGGACAGTCTGTCGATGATCCTGCTGACGATCCCGATCTTCTATCCGGTGATCTCATCCATGGACTTTGGCCTTGTGTCGCTGCCCGCAATGCAGGCGGATGCGGCAATGGAGGTGCTGCGCGCAGGCGTGCCGGAGGGCATGGGAGCAGAGATGCTGGCCTCCATTAAGGACGCCATTGCGACGGGTGCAGAACTTACCCGTGAGCAGATGAAGGAACTGGGCATTCGCGTGACCCAAGGCATCGCCAACCGTCTGGAGACAGAGTATGTCGCCATTTGGTTTGGCATCCTCACCCTGATCGTGGTGGAGGTCGGCCTGATCACCCCTCCGGTCGGCATGAATCTCTTTGTCATCAACGCGATGGACCCAAAGTCGCGCATGGTGGACACCTACAAGGCTGTGATGTTCTTTGTCGGCTCCGACCTGATCCGGGTGATCATTTTGGTGCTGTTCCCGGTGATCACACTGCTGCCGCTGATGTTGCTCTACTAAGCGCGCGCACGCCTTTTAACGAAAAAAACGCGCGGCCCGTGAGGGTCGCGCGTTTTTGTTTGACTGGCGATTTGTTCAGCGCCGTTTCAGCGTATCGCCGTAAGTGATGGTCGGCGTCAGCGTCACATGTTTCTCAATCTCGGCATCCGGTTCTTCGAGCTGTGCCGCAATGATCTGTGCCGCCTTCATGCCAATCTCCTGCCGACAGGCGTCCATAGTGGCCAGTTGCCGTGGCAGCCCGGCCAGCAATTCCACGCCGTTGAACCCCGCAAGCCCAATTTGTCCGGGCACATCGATGCCTTGGTTGAGCAGATGCAACAACCCGCCAGCACCAATCATGTCGTTGGAATAATAAAGGAAATCAAGTTCCGGCGAACGTTCCAGCATGGCTTGTGTCATCTCGCGTCCCTTCGCCAGAGCGGAGCCACCGGAATAGAATTCACGATCCTCGATTTCGACCCCTTCTTTTGCGAGCGCCTCGGTAAAGCCCTCAAAGCGTTTGCGCGCCCGATGATCCAGCGGCATCTTGGTGCCCATAAATCCAATGTGGCTGTAGCCTGCCTTTAGGATCGCTTTGGCCATCTCGCGGCCTGCGCGGCGATGTGAAATCCCCACCATCGCATCCACTGGCTTGCCGTCGGTATCCATGATTTCCACCACCGGAATGCCCGCTGCCGCCAGCATTGCGCGCGCGGGTTCGGTGTGCTCAAGCCCTGCGATAATCACGCCAGAGGGACGCCAAGAGAGCATTTCATAGAGGACTTTCTCTTCCTTTTCAGGTTGATAGTCCGTAACGCCCACCACCGGCTGCAGTTCGGTGTCTTCCAGCACCCGGTTGATCCCGGTCAACACTTCGGGAAAGACCATATTGGACAGAGACGGGATAATGACCGCAACCAGGTTGACCCGTTTAGAGGCCAACGCGCCTGCGATTTTGTTTGGCACGTAGCCGAGTTCTTTGGCTGCCTCCAGCACCTTTTGTCGGGTCTTTTCCGACACATCACCGCGGTTTCGAAGAACACGGCTGACGGTCATTTCCGATACGCCGGTGGCATCTGAAACATCACGCAGCGTCAGCGGACGCTTGGAGTCGTTGGTCACGTGCTTGGCCTCTTTGCTTTGTTGTTTTGAGGTTAGCCAGTCCGGTGAGGGGACACAATGGCTGTTGGCCCACATGAGGAGGCGCTTGAGCTTGTGGGGCCTATTTGCTATCGCCCTCAAGGACGGCCCCGTGGCTCAACTGGATAGAGCAGCCCCCTCCTAAGGGGCAGGTTGCAGGTTCGAATCCTGCCGGGGTCACCATGCAAGGTGCTGATTTATAATAATAAAATAGAATTCTGGACACTCTTGAGTGTTAAACCTTTTAATGTGAATTAACATCTTTTCATGTGATTTATTCCAAGCTGCACGCTTTTTGTGTGCAAAAAGCGTGCAGTCAGTTCCGGTTCTGTTCAGGTAGAGATTAACCGGATAAGGTTACTTGAACCTCAGGCGTGCCGCGCAACCGCATTCGCGAGAGTGTGGCGATCACTGATTTCTTTAGCGAGCTTCGCGATTTCGCCGGGCAACGCTTCAAGTGGCCCATTGTTATCAACGATCCAATCCGCATCTGTGGCATTCAGTTCCATAGAACTGCGGGGCTCAGGAGGCAGGCGGCGCATTGCATCGACCCAAACCACAAAATCAAAGAGGTGACGCGAGTGCACCAGCTCAGCGCGGCGGCGCATCCCAGTGTAGACATCATGTTGCTCAAGGATTTGCTCCGCCAACATCGGGCCGGGGCGTAAGTTGTAGGCGGCTATTGCGTGATACCAGAGATCGCGATGAGCATGCCGGTCCTCATAAGCTTCGCGCCAATTCGCGTATAAATCCGACACCAGCGGAAACACCGCCTTGCGCGCAGCGAACTTAGAACTTGAAATCACCCGCAGCCCATATTGCTGCGCGAGAAGATCCGCCGCGCAATCTTTGCCGTGCTGCCCGTGGCCGATGATCAGAAGGCGGACCCGCCGCCCCAGATCCATCGTGAAGGGTGACACACCAGACCCGCCGCAAACCTCGCATTCATCGACGCCAAGAAACGCCGGATCATGGCAACCGAACCCCTTACAACGGGAACATTTGGCGGCACTCATGCCCGATACCGTGAAGCAGGGGGTTGCGTGATCAGCTGGCACTTACCGTTGGGGTAAGTGATCGCATGCGACCTATCGCTTTTTGTCATTCCGTCTTTCCACCTTTCATCCGCCGAATGCGGTCATAGAATTGAGAGGCATCCGCGAGGGCCTGTACGATCAAGTTAGATTGGGGGGCGGCATCTATCTCAGCCGCAAGCTCGCGTTTGAAATTGGGCGAGTAACGAGGCGGAGCGGGAACGGCCGAGGCGTCAAAGACAACCCGGTCCGGCTCGCCGCAGGCACTCGAGAAACTCAGAATTGCTAGGGCGAGGCCCCGGCGCAGCACTTCGGATCGCATCTTTCACCTCTCGGGATTGTTGAGCTTCTAGATCGCGAACAGCCTCAGCAGCCGCGTCGTTACGCTCGTGCGAAACGTAAACCGCCATGGCACCACACAGGGCCATGGCGGTCATGATTACCAAAAACGCCCGCCGAGTTTTCGGGCGGGCGAGCATTCCTAAAAAAGCTGAGTAGAGCATAAGGCTCACCGGCTCAGACCAGCGGCCACCAAGGAGCCAACACAAAGGGCATGCTCATCGCGGCGGCGGTTTACCAGACCCGGCACCACGCGCCCACCGGCGCGGGTCCATCGCAACAGCTCATCGCATGCGCCGAACAGATCACCGGCATTGGCTTTGCGCACCGCAGTTGAGCGGCAAGCTGCACTCGTACCGACATTGTAGGACCACGACAGAAACGCAGCTGCTGCCCCCTCGGGAAGCGGGGCCTTTAGGCACTTACCTAAGCCCACCGCATAGTCACGCAATTCTGCATCAAGCATGGCCTCACACTCAGCGACGGTATAGGCATCACCGGGACCAACGCCCTTGGTCTCTCCAAAGCAAACAGTCCAAACTCCGATAACATCCTGATAGGCTTCGGTCCGCAAACCCTCCCACTTGCTGACAATCGGGGTTGCAGCAATCGCAACCACGGAGATCATCCCAGCAATTCCAAGGGTGCGCTTGCGCACGCGCACACCGCCGCCATCATCGGAGCGAAATTTTTGCAATGCGCCAGAGAGAGCGGCCTGCTGGAACACACGCGCAACCACTGCCAAAGCACTTGCGCCCGATGCGATAGCCGCAAAAAGCACCGGATTGATGCCCAGCATATTGGCGCTGACCAATTCGAAAAACACGGGCAAGGCTGAGAGGATGGCCGAAACCAACATCAGCCGCACCGACCACGCTCCGCCGAGTACCGAGCGCCAATTTTCAACAAGTTTCATAATTTGATTTCCCCAAACAAAAAGGCCCGCAAAAATTGCGAGCCGTGACATTCCAAGTTAGCGCCAAGCATAGGATGGCTGCTAAGTTATGATTTCAAACCGCTCCAAAAGCGGCGCGTACAGATCTGAACTCAGAGTGCAGCGAAAATAAAGGCGAACAGCTCGTCATAGCGCACGCCTTGCCGGTTGTGGTACTCGGCCCCCTCCGGGGCTTCCTCTTCACGGTCGTATTTTCGCAATTCCGTGCGGGCCGGTTCGACGGTCTTAACCTCGCCTGTGTCGACCTTCTTTCGCACCTCCTCCACCTTTTCGCGCGTCTCGCCGGTCGGCTCCCCGGCGTCATTCAAAACCGGATATGTCTGGACAACGCGCTCAACCACCTCGCGCATAATGGGTGCGGTCTCGGCAGGGATTTCGACCATTGCAGACCACCATTCATCCCAGCACAGAACGCCATATCGCCACGGGTCCAAACCCTCGTTTTCAAAGGCGGCTGCAAGCTCTTGCGCAATGACACCAAAGTGCCAGCGGGCAGCGTCGCCCTTCTTGGCTACGGCATCTCGCAGGCGATATTTTTTCAGGAGGCCCTTAGCCACCAGCGCGACGCGTCGTTCGGCTTCGTCCAAGTCTTGAATTTCAGTCTTGGTGCGAGCGTCAGATGTGTTGATTGTACCTGTTGCGGCGTAGACAACATCCCACCGATACGAGGGGAATCCACAGTTTTGTACACCGTCAGAACCCGGTCGAAACGTGCCATCAGGTGTTATGCGAGCCGCGTGCGTTCCCCCGGTATAGAAACTTACCCCGCCGTCAGCACCCGTGGAGCCTCTACCTTCCAGCAACAAGTCATAAGACACGATTCCGACAGAACCAATAATGTCATCACGCTGCAATCTCATCCGGCTATCGTTGGCGCTTGATCCTCGAATGTGCAGGGCGTTTACCGGCGCAGTGGCCGCCTGACCAATGCCAAGGTAACTACCAATTGGCACGTTTAACTTTATGTCATCCTTGCCAATCTCTAGCGGGCGCGTGGCCTGAACCTCAATCAACAGCTTTGGGTTCGATGCGTTGGATGCCGGGTCAATTTTTGCGTAGAGGTGACCACCGGTGCTGTTGCCGCTCAGGGTATGCTTCACGCCGCTATCAGCGTCAGTAAGGTTCAGGTACGGGCCAGAGTTGCGAATTTCGATGTTGTCAGGCGTGACGCCCGCGCTGTTGACAATGATAGCCTTTTCCCAATCCGACCAACCGTAGGTCTGGGTCTTATGGCGTGCAAATATTTGTTGAGCTTCATGTCCTCTCGTCACAGCGATCTGCACGTAAGCATCGGCTGAGCGTACAAGGTGCTGTACGACAACAGGACCGGCTGGTGGGCTGTTTGCAATCCCAGCTTCCCCGCCACGCCAAAGGCCAGTTGTCGCTCCAATATCATTAAGATCGTTGTTCGGGGGAATTAACGCAACGCCGCCCAAACCAAACGCCCCCACTTTCATGAGTTTATCTTCAGTCGCATCTGAGAGGCTCGCCTGCACCGCAGTGCCTGAAGCCTTCCCGCCCTTCAAGCGCAATTGCCACTCATCGCCCGCCTTCAACCCCACCTCATTGGAGGACGGATTGCCCATGCCAGTGTCGCGGTCTGCGTTAAACACAATGTCGCCTGTGAACCGCCCCTGACCCACGGTGTTATAAAAACCTTGATAGTTGCCCAGAAGTTCCTGCAGTGCCGCTGCAAGGTCGAGGTTATGCGAGCCGGTGGGGAAGACCGCATATGCCTGTCCCGCTGCTGTGGACCCCTGATAAGGCGTCTTGAGCGTGATGGTGTCGGCGCTATCGACCGTCAGGATCTCATAGACCCGCCCGTCCGGGCCGACAAAGCCCCAGCCGTTTTGCATCGCGCCAAACCAATCGGTGCCCGCGCCGGTGACGTTGACGTTGCCATTGGTCACAGTGACTGTGCCTGATGATACCCAAGCCATTATTGATTTTCCTCTTCAGGGGCAGAAAGTTCGAAGTTTTCAGTTTGGTAAGGCCAGAGGCGGACACGCACCTGCACGGTGCTGCCAGCCGCAATGCCGGATTGTGCGAGCGAGAACTCGGTGACGGACACGGGCAAGTCGGAGCCGTTGATCTGTACCACGGCCTCTGCCGGGATCTCAGAGACGGATGCGCCATTGATCGACAGGCTCATTCTGGGCCGCTCTTGCAGCACGCCGCCGGGCACATAGTGCGTGACGTCTGAGTGCTTGCCGTCGAGATAGCCGGTCTCGTCGTCGTCAACCGGCGTATAGGTCTCGGGCACATCCAGAGCGCGAAGGATTGCGCCGGTCTGTTTGGAATAAACGGAAATCTCTTTGCTCATCGTTTGGTTTCCTCAACTTGCAGAAAGCGATTGAAGACATGCGCCGAGGCCGACATGCTCCCCGCCTTCAGGCGGGCATGCAGAGAGACCCGATGCGTTCCCTCACCCGGCGTGACTGTCATCATGATGGTTTTCAGGTCGGCGTAGAAAATCGGCGTCGGCACAATATGCGCAGATGCGGTGCCGTTGACTGAGATGTTGACCCATCCGCCGCCCTCACCGACATATGTGCTGCCGCGTGCAGTAAACCCTACTGGGTAGCTCTGCTGCTGCATGAAGATCCCGGCGCTGACCGTGAAGACACGCTGAGGCGCACCATTGACGCGCACCTCGATCTCTATGGCCGAGGCCCCATCGACCTGAATATTCGCCTGCAGCGACATGGTGTTGCCGGAGCACTCCACATTGTCGATTGCGAGCACTTCTTGGTAGCTTGAGGACAGGTAGAAATCGGACCCGGCAAAAGCCGCGAAATTGTTGGTAATCGCACCCTCTGCGATGTTGGCGGTGTGGATGTCCGCGCGCCCGATGATGGCCCTGCGGACATAGATGTCCTCCATGTAAACGCCGGGCGGGTAGTAGATCCCGTCAATCGTACGCCCCACGGTAAAGACTGAGAACGGCACGGTGAGGGATGATCCATCCGGCGCGGCAATCGTGAAGCTATCGGCGGCAAAGGCAACGGAGCTGCTGACTTCGCCATCGTCCCCGGCCTCCGCTGCGATCACCATGCCAGTAACCACATCGTTCACGTTCACGCGCAGCATGTGCCGCCCTGAGATACCGTCGACACTTTCAGAGAGGATTTGCACCTTGGCAGTGTTTTCACCGACCGTTGTGGTGAGCGTGTTCAGTGATGCAGCTAGGGCCTCGCCCTGAGAGGCGCGGGCGAGGCTTTCCTGCTCGATGAGCGCCATGGCGTTGTCGATAGACGCGCCAATCTGCACAGACCGGATCGCGAAGGCTTCGCGGTCCTCGGTCACTTTCGCCCGCAGATCCTCGGTCGCATAGGCGATGTCTTGGCGGATGCGTTCACCATCGGCGTGAGCCTGCAAGAGGCTTGCCAGCGTCTGCTCTGCGGCTTCCTCATCGGCGGCCAGAAGGTAGCGCGTGTCTGCGACGGTCTGGGTGAGCTGCGGCCCGTCAAAGGCACTAATCGCCACCTCGGCGGTCTGAACGCGGCCCTGCAAGGTCTCTAGTTGCGTCTGCTCGGCCTTGAGATTGATGGCAGTCTGCGCTGCATCCAGATCGGCCTCGGCGGTCGAGAGCCGCGCCCCGATCCCGTCAACCTCAGTCTGCGAGGCGCTCAACGCGAGATCCGCATTGATCGCGTCCAGTTCCACTTCCACCGCGTTGACCTGCAATTGCAGATCCTCGACCAGCGGGAGCTGGCTTGGGTCCAGCAGCGCCTCTGTGATCTGACCGCGCACCCATGCTTGGGTGGCAGACAGGGCGATACTGGCCTCAGCGGCGCTCAGGCGGATTTCAGCCTCGCTGATGCGCTCCGCCTCTTGCTCAAGCGCATAAATCCGCACCTTGCCGGTCTCTGGATCTGTCACGATCCCGGCGTCTGCGAACTTACCGTCCACCTCAGACAGTTGTGTCGTCACCCACAGCACCTGATCGCCAATCATGGCGACTGCTTCGGACACAGTGCGCTGTTCCGTGGCGCGCAGATCCACCTCGCGTTTCAGCGGCTGGATTTCATTGATGACCAGATCATCATCGAGGGCGGCAGCAACACTTGCGGCATCCTCAGCGAGAACCTCCCAGACATCATCAGAAAAATCACCAACGCCGACCCGGATGTCATCAGAGACAACATCAATCCACTCTGACCACATTACGCCGCGAGGTACGCCGGGAATGTACTTTGCGCGTACCTGATAACCCACATCCGGTAGTATTCCGTCTGAGACAACAAACGAACCTGAGGCAAATGAATGTGTTTGAGGTTGCGAAACCACAACTCCGCTTGACGCCAATCGGACCTCAATTTGAAGGCCAGCTATGTCATCAACAGAAACATCCCACCGAACAAGCAACGCAGGGCGGCTAGGCCCAGCATCTGTGCTAGTGATAACGAATGATGAAACGGTGAGCCCAACAACAGCCTGCGCAGCAGGGCGCGCGGGAACAACAGGAAAAGGAATTACCGGGCGGTAATCGGTATCGTGGTCCCAACTGCCATGATCCGAGGGATCTACCTCAGTTAGATCAACAATGAGATCGCAATTTGGCAGATCAATGACACCATCCACCCGGAATTGCTTTGCCTGATACCCATTTCGCGCACTCGACCACTCGACGACATCACCCGGCTCAATCAGCCGAAACTTTGCGGGCAAAGAATGAGTGTGACGCCGCGCACGCCGCGCCGCCGCAAGTTCGCCATGCAACAAGCGCTGAGCCTGAGCAGGATATGGGACAAAAGAAAGTTGAACGTCAGTCATCAGACGACGCCCACCATCCTCATTCTCGAATTGAGAGTTATAGAGCGGCGGAGTGGACCGCATCACATACCCCTCATCTGGCGATGGGTACGAGGCAATCACGCCGTTTATTGTGTCACTCAGACCGAAGAAAGGTGTGAAGGTCTGCGGCGCGAGGCTCAGAATGTCATCATCATAAAAGTGTGCAATTGGCGCATCAGGCGCGCCAACATATATTTTGAAGACGCCACCCACCTCGCTCATGCGGCCAGCGCATGAGGTCAGAATAGCCTCAAAAGCGCTCCCCATTTCGCTATTGACGGTGATCTCACCTGCGCACCGATACAAAGGCTCAAGACCTTGCTCGCCTTGAATACCGGCGCGGCATTTCTCGATTTGCGCAATCCAATGATCGGCAGGGAGACGAGCGGCAGTGAGGCCCTGCAAGCCATAAAACCACTCACCGCCAAAGGACAGGCCACGGGCAAGATTGTAAGCCTGAACAGCGGGAAGCCTATCGCCATCGCCTCCCCACGTTGAAGGGTCGTTCCAACGGTGATCACCATCGCCCCCCTGAGTGCTATCCTTGGAAATGTCATACATCTTGACGCCATCAAGAACGAACTTGGTGCGCGGAAACCCTGCGAAAATCTCCTGATTGATCCGAAATGTTACGATAGCGTAGGCGATCCCCACCCCCACGCGAGACGCGGAATACCCGCGTGGAGATCCGGCGTTTACGGTGCCCGTCAGAAAACTATCCGCTTCCGTTTGAGTGCCATCGTAAAACTTAACCCAAGCATGATCCCGCCCGTCTACACGGTACTCAGCAGCGGCCAAGCCAGTCTCAGAGCCTACGTCTTCGAGCGTAACGACTTGACCATCAATGAACACTCGCCTTAACCCAGAAACAGGTAGATCACTCAGCGCGATAACCTGAGTGTAATAAGCATTGGGAGTGTCTAGGAAATGTCCCCACTCCGAGTGCCAGACCAAAGAGCCAGCAGTTAGGTATTCTCCAACCCCGAAGGAGCGAGGAACGCTGCCGCCGGTGCGTACATTGCCCTGAATTGAAAAAGGCTCAGACCCAATCGGGTCAGATTTTTTCGCAAAAGCCTTTGCAAGCGCCGAAACACCGAGTTGCACAGCAGCTCGAAGCAAAAAGTTCCCAACAGCAAACGTGCCGAGCGCCCCTAAACCAATAGTCCAACTGGAAATAGCGGTTACGGCAGCAGCGATTGCGGTAAAAACTGCCATCAGATCACCTCAGTAATTTTAGGAACTTGTGTTCAGAAAGACCGAAACCGGCGCATTCGAAGAACCGGGAAACCCGGACATCATTGAGGCCAGAAAGACCCGCAGCAACGCAGCCCTCAGCGCGCGCCCACGCCTCATAGGCTTGCAACATCCTCATGGGGGAGCGCCCCCGGTGAAGAGGGTGAACCCAAAAAACCAGCTCTTGAGCGAGACGGACGGGCGCAAGGGGGGATACCGTGATTGACGCCGCCAGAACGCCAGCGAGCGTGCCATCAACATCAAGGACAAGGCAAAGCCTATCCGCCCCCTCAATATACTCCTGAGCAGCCCTTGAGGCGTGTGCGGCGTTAAACTCAAACGGGATGCCAGAGATTTTGTGAAACTCACGGCACATGGACACGACGCCAAACCGATCCTCAGGCTTTGCCGCGCGAATGACGCTCTTACCCATCACGGATAGATCCGCGCTTACCCCAGAAAATCAACCAGTCGGCGCAAGTGGTCACATCAGTATAGAAATCATCTCCTTCAGCCCTGCCTATCTGGCTTTCATGGCTGCGCATGTCGGGATTGCCCCGCGTCAATTCTTGAGCGCTAGAAACACACTTGATTGAAACGCTTCCCTCATTTCCCTCTGATGGTGTTTCGACGGGCGCACCGTCAACAAACCCCACGAACCGCGAGCTTGCAGGCTCGACCATTCGCATTGATTGAGGGTCAAATTCTCCGCGGTAGATTTCAACTTTGGCTTGCCGGATATCGTAAAGCCTCAGAAGCTCATTCACCCGGTCATCCAGTTGGGAGAATTTCACCTCAACCTCTTGAACCGTCAGGTTAGAAACCATCGGGATCGGATCAATTGAGATAAGAGCGCCGACACCCCGGAAATCGTAAACCGCGGGGAGGCCAGTATCAGCGTCGATGACGGTGGCGGCAACGTCGCCAACATCGGACCAAAAACCCTCGGTGATCGGCTCGCCCGTTGATCGCACGCGCGCCGTGATCCGCATAAAGTCACGCACAACGAGAGTTTGAGCCTCAAGCAAAGCCTGAGTGCTTACAGGAATTTCCCGCATGATACTCACCTTATTTTTTGGAATTGGTTAGATGATTTGGATGGCTGAAAATGTCACAGACGACGCAACCAATTCAGTGATGACCGGGGCTTGCTGCCCCGGCTCTAAGATCATCTCGCAAGATGGGCGCTTGAATGTCACCGCCGCCCCAATTTGAGCTCCGGGCCGGATGGCAGGAAACACCTCAACATCAAGATTTCCAGCCGGGTCAAACAGCCCACCGACCGTGACCATATGCAACGCCCGAGTTTGGTTTGCGCCATATTCAAACCCGAGATAATCGCCAACAGACAGGGTGAACCCCTCAGGCATGCCCGCCAACCGCACCCCGAAAGCGCTGTCATTTACATCTAGCGCGGTGATGGTCGCGACATCGTCAAAATCCCCCGCCGCGTGAGCACGCGGGAATGGCCGGCGCACATCATGAGCCAAGAATGACCCAACCGAACCATTCAGAGAAATCAGCGCAGCCTCAATATCAGCGGCATCCGCGAGTGGGGCAGGCGTGGTTGTCACACTTACGCGCCACAGTGCAGAGCCGAGATCTTTCGCTTGGGTTCTGCCACCCGCCGTACGGCTCAGCTCTTGCCGATGCATCGGCCAAAAGGTGGTATCGCGAACCTTGCAGAGATCGAATAAATCAGGGCGCGGGTAGATCATGACATTTTCCTTCCGGCCTTAGCCTTCATTACAGCCTGTTCAACCTTCGCGTTGAACTGTGCCGCATCCGCGCGCATGCGCTGATCAAGTTCTTGGACCGCTTGCAAAGATGCCCCTCGCGCATCAATGCTAGGGGCATAGGTGAACTGCATCCCACCGCCCCCGAGCTGCCCAATCTTGTTGTTTGGGATGACCTGAGCGCCCATTGGCAAATTCACCAACTCTGGCCCTCGCTCGCCTACCCACGACAAGCCACCGCGCCAATTGTCGGTGCCAAGCGCATTGCCGGGAATGCTCAGCAAGTCACCGGTGAGCCAATCGCCACCGCCCAAGATTTTCGAAATTCCGCGAATGGCGAAAATCTTGACCAGCTCAATGCCGAAATTTCTCAAGGCATCTTTGCCGCTATCAATCCGTGTGATCAGATTGCCAATTGCCCCCTCAACATCCTCTGCCATTTGCGCAGCAGGGCTCTTGGAAAGCTCATCGTTGACCTTAGCTAAGCCGGATGCGGCGGCTGAGGTTTTCTCAGGCAAATCCGCATAATGCTCTTTGAGCTGTTCGACGTGAGCGTTGTATTCCTCAAGCGTGATCTCACCTTTGAGCAACGCGGCGCTCAGTGTGGCATGATCCCTCGCCATCATCTTTGTCTTGGCCGAAGCAGGGTCCAGCCGATCAATCAAAGCCTCAAGCTCAGTGCGAAACTTTTCCGTTGCATCAGCCGGGCCATTGTCAGGCTTATCTCCCCCGGCAGGGACACCGGGCGAACCATCTGGCTTACTGCCTTGTGAGGGGAACTGAGAGCGCTTGAAGCCCTCAAGCATTTTCATATAGCGCTCAAGCTGCGCCTCAGCAGCATCTAGCTCAGCCTCAGCAGCAGCGGTGTTTTTTGCCATATCCTCCGCATAGCCACTGTTGCCACCGGCGGTTAACGGGTTTTGATCCAAGAGATCATTGCCCGCCTTTTCGCGAGCGCGAACCAGCGCCAACTCAGCCTGTGCAGCACTAATCGCGGCGCGAGCCTGATCAATGTGCGTGCCAATGAGCGCCTCACCAGAGGCAACCGCCGCCTCATTTGACGTGTCAACGAGGTCAAGAGCGGCCTGCAATCGCTTTTCAGCTTCCGCCGCAGCATCCGCAGCCTCGGCGCTTTTGCCAAGGCGTGTTGAAAGCAGAAAAATGCCGCCGGAAACCGCCGCGATAGCGAGGCCAATCGGCCCGGAGAAGAACGCCATGGCTGCACCCAAGGCAATCATGGCCGTGCCCGCGATTTCCGCGTTTTCAGCGAGGACGACCACGACGCGGGCAAGGCCGCTAATCGCGTTTGCGATAGTGACGCCAAATAAGGTTGCAGCGTCAATGAAAGCTGGATCAAGGATTGCACTCGCGAGGTTGGAGAATCCGCCAACCAGTGAAGATATCGCAGTCTGTAGCGGACCACCGGCAACGGTGGCCTCTTGGAAATTGACAGCCAAACGCTGCAACACCGGGGCAAGCCCCACCGCGAGCTGATTTCGCATCCCTTCAAACACAAAGCTAATACGGCTCAAGGCGTCATTTGCCGCCTCAACCTTAGCTGCCATTTCATCCGTCATGCTGAGGCCGAATTTCTCAACCTCTGTGCGCGCGGACCGAATTGCGCCCGATCCCTGCAACAGAGCCAGTGAAACCTCATTGGACCGCACACCAAATTCGCGCATCAGCCCGGCGGCGTCCTGTGCGCTCAAACCCAAGTCATTAATGCGATCTGCGATAGCGCCAAATCGCGCATCAACGTCCATTCCCATCAACTCACGCGCATCAAGGCCGAGCCGTTTGAGTGCATCCGCAGCCGGGCCGGTGCCCTCGCGCGCGGCCTCTGCGAGGCGTTTGCCCATCATCTGCACCGCACCATTCATTTCGCTCACCGCAACACCCGCATCGCCACCGGCGATTTGCAGGGCGCGCAGTCCATCAATGGAACCATCGACAGAGCGTGCCATCTTGGCTTGCGCATCGACCGCCTCAAGCCCGCCGCGCGTCATGGCAACCATGCCAGCAGTTGCGGCGGCGAAGGCGGCACCAGCAGCGACGCCCGTCACCTTGGCTGCGCGCGACAAGCTGCCCATGAGCGCCTTGGCGCGCCCGATCCCCCGAGACAAATCCGAAGTATCCGCGCCGATTGAAACCTTGAGGTTTCCGATATTCTGACCAGCCATCAGGAAGCCCCCTCTTTCTCGCGTACCTGCGCGAGCTGCTCAGGATCGCCACCCCATGCAAGAAAGAGCTGATCGGCACTGATCCGCACTTGCTCAGGGGTTTGCGGCTCCTGCCGTTTTTCTTGTGTGAACATGCTGCCGAGATTGGGCAGCTTGGTCTGGCGGGACAAAGCGGCGACGTGCCACGCGAGCCAAGCGCGGCCATCTTGCTCTGAGGTCAAGCGGCGACGCGCACCATCCAGACGGGCAACCATTTCGCGCGGTGTGATCTGCCAGAAACTATCTGCATCCAGACCGTGCGCGACATAAGTGCGGTGCAGCTCCAACCAATCCCAAGCTGCCCGCCCGTCGCTTACTTTCCCGGCTCAGCATCCCCGGCCTCAGAGGCATCTGGGAAAGCCGCCATAATCGCCTCTGTCATGATCCGCTCATGATCACCGCGCAGGCCATCGATGAGAGCGCCAGCATCTTCAACCGTGGCCTTGGGGCGCTCGCCCAGCATCAGCGCCCAGAACAGCAGGCGCAAATCCTTCATGCGGGGCTTGCGGCCCTCAGAGAACTTATCAAGGAACTCATCAATTGGCAGATCGGCGGCGTCCTCAAGCTCGCAAATCGCATTTGTCGAAAGGAGCAGATTGATTTTTTCGCCTTCAAAATCGGCCGAAATTTGGCCGCGCACTTTGTTCGCCATCGGGACGCCTCTTAGGGTGTTGGATTAAAAATAACGTGGGGTGGTGCCGCATTAGGCGGCAACCAGCACCGGCTTGCCAGAAGGCTTAACGGTGAACTCACCCGCCATTGTGGTTGTCGATGGATCGCCGGGCTTCCAGCTCTGAGGGATGCCAGAAAAATCCATCTTCACACCATTGGGGAAGGTGATGCGGAAATCGCCCTTACCCGCCAGCATGGCCGCATAGAGCGCATCAGCAGCCGAGGGGTTGTAGTTAAAGGCGATGGTTGCAGGGTCAGTGTCCAGCAAACCTGCGATATACTCGCGGAAATCATCGGGGCTTTTCAGATGCGTCACATCGATGGTTTCTCGCGTGATCGCGGGCGAGGTGATTGAAGTGACCTCAAAGCCAACTTCTGTGTAAGCTGTAGAGCCACCATCTACACCATCACCGATGGAAAAGGTGGACTTCATGCCAGTTTGGGCGCTCGTTACGGTCATTTCCGAAACTCCGATTTTTAGAGGTTAAAGGGATGGATCATCCGGCGTGACGCCAAACGTGATCTCGAATTTCATCAGCCGCGTACCGATCAGCACCGCGCCCTGATTTTGGGCGATCTCGACAGACACAAGCCGGTTGGATCGCGCGAGACCAAAGCCCCCCGCGCCGATCATGATTTGCTCAACGCCAAGCTGCATATCGTCAAGCTGATCCATAGGATCGCCACCGCCTCGCGCCATCAAAACGACATCAAGGGAGAGGATTCGCGTGACCTCATGCAAACTCTCATGAGAAACAGTCTCACCAGCAGTAAACACATAGAGCGCTGGCAACTTGTCCTCAGGCACCACCCAACCGGCGGGAGCGACATCCAACACCGCGACAGTGGGGCCTGACCCAGCATCAACCGCAATCTCGGTGGCCTTGAGCGCGGCCTTGCAGCGATGTCGGATCTCTTTAGCAACCAAAGTGGAGCTCATTCGAACACCTCCAATTGTGCGGTGACAAGGGCATCAGAGGCGGGGCTTGAGCTTTCCTCGACAAAGAGAAACCGATAAATCTGCCCGTCTTTGGGATCGACCAGATCACCCTCGCTGAGATCAGCGAGCTCGTGGCGCGGAGCGCGTAGAACAGGTACCAGCGTCTCAATCTCTAAGCCGTTGTGACCCTCAACCCGACGCGGAACCATTCGAAAGACCGCGATAGTATCCCGCGCCTGAGGCGCTCCATGGTGCAGTGTGACGGTGCCACCAAAAGCCCGTGCAAGCGAGCTGGCGACACCGCGAAACGGTCCTTGCATCAGAGCAGGACGACAATGCCGTTGTCAGACGGGTCAGCGGCGGGCGATGCCGCATAGCCAATATGCGCGTTGCCACTGGCGACGGTGGTGCACTGTTTGGCGGTGTTGTTCCAATAGACTTTCGCCCCCTCATCCCATGACTGCGCCGGGAGTTTATTGAGATTGAAAACCCCCTTGCGCACAATGGTTACGTCTTCGCCTTCTTTGGCTGAAACGGCGGCGACACCGAACATTGAGCCGACAAGAACGCCACCACCAGACAAGACGTCTGCGGGCGCTTTGATCGTGATTTTTTCACCGGGTTGGATATAGTTTTTCATCTGTTTTCCCTTTCAGGGGTTACCGTGGTTCAAAGGTGAACGCTCAGAAAAAAGGCACCCATTGGGTGCCTTTCGTCGTTAAAGGTGAGATGTGGCCGTACTTAACCGCGCCGGTACACGCCCATGTAGCCGACCGCGCCACAGGCAAAGTCATGCTCGATGGTCATGCGGGTGCCCTGCGAACCAAACGGGTCATCGACCCGAACGCGAGGCGCGCGCGCTCCGTCAAGATAGCCATGCTTGAAGGAGTGCGTTTTTTTCGCAGGATCGACAGAGAGGAACCACTTGCTGTCTTCGATCTCTTCGGACACCACAAGGCGAAGCTTGCGGGCCAACGGATTGACGTTGGTTTGCTCAGCCGCCAACAGTGGCGCAAGGAATTGCTCAGCCTCAGTTTCACGTTCTGGACCAACGATGAGGAACGCCGGTGCGTTCTGTTTCAAGTTCCGCTCGTCAGACAACTTGTGAGAACGCATGGCCTTGCGGCCTTCGCCAACTGTTGCGGTGTTGATCGCGCCCGCCGCACCGATGTTTTTATGATCGGCGTGGAAAACACCCTTACCATCGGAAAGCTTGGGATTGCTCAGCAGCATCGCCCAAAAGGTTTCTTCTTCGAACTCCGGCACGATAGAGGCAGCATTCAGAAGAACCTCAGCAATGGCCCCCATGGCGTCATTGACCATCAGTTGACGACTGACAGAAATGCCGGTGCCGTAGGATGCCAGGGCGATGGTTTCTTTATTTTCGCCAAAGGTGCCGAATTTGATTTCGCCATGTTCCCCGACCTTTTTCAGCGTCGGAAAGTTATCGGGGCGAACAATGCTGTGCTCACGGAAATCGTTGAACGTCATTTCACGCGAGAACGCCCCAAAGGTCGGCTCTGCCAGATCATAGGCGCTCTCAATCACGGTGTTGAACGCCGTGGACAGGATCAGCGGAAAATCAGATGTGCTGTGCCCGGCGCTCATCAGAACGTCAGCCTTTGCACCGACCGAGCGCGGGCGTGATGCCCCGGTGAGATCAGCGGCCATTTCCACGAAATCCATTTCCATGAATGCGTGCGCACGCTCATCGACCGGATCGCGGCCAAGCATCTGAGCAACTGCTGCCTCGGTCATACCGATGCGCTTGGTTTCGCGCTCATCTGTCACGATTCGTGTGCGCTGCACACGGGGCTGACCGGCAGCAGCAGCGGCCATGATCACCCGGTTCGCCTCATCCAGCGATGTGCCATCATCGCACATGCGATCAACTTCAGCTTGGCCGACATGGGCCATGAACGGCGCAGCCGCTTCACGAATGCCCTTGATGCGAACGCGATCAGCAGCAACCGCATCGGCGGCGCTCATAACCGGCTGAGCAACCGGGGCGGGTGCTGGCACATCGGCGGGCGCGGGGGTGTTCTGTTTCGACATGGAAATTCCCTTTTTGTCATCGGCCTCTTGGCCGGGTTGTTGGCTTGCGCCATCCTCAAGGCCCGCCTCAGCGGCCTCAAATCTCATCTGAACCTCGCGAGCGCGGCTCATGGCTGCGCTCGCGGCAACGATGGCGGCGGCATGGTTCATGGTAGGGGTTGTGTCATCGCTGTCAGACGCAGTGGCCACAGCATCAGCGAAACCCTTTTCGACCGCCGAATAGGCGGTCAGCATGGTTTCTGCGCGCATGAGCGCACGCGCCTCATCGGGGGTGATCCCGGCGCGCACAGCATAAACCCCTGCATAGGCCCCTGCCATCACGTCCAGTTCTTCGGCTTGCGCCGCGAGATCTGCCGGATTTCCGTATGCGCCAGTTGAGGGATCATGAATAAGCATCAGGGACCCCGCTGACATTTCGATATGATCAGCCGACATGATCATGAGCGAAGCGGCTGAATGCGCGTTACCCGTCACCTTGACCGTTACATTGCCGGGGTGAGCCTCGAATGCTGCGCGGATTGCCTCACCCTCGCTTGGCATCCCGCCATCAGAGTTGACCAATACGGTCACATCACCTTGATTTTCCTCAAGGGCATCTATGACCATCCGCGCAGAAAAAAGGCCCGTGTCAGCGGGCCAAATATATTCATCTTTGACGATGGTGCCGAAAAGCCGGATCACGCCACCTTGAAACAATTCGCTCATGAGCTGTTCCCTTTTTGGGTTTCATTTCCCACACCCGGCTCATCCGGGGCGGGCTTGGGTCTGGCGGCATCCTCGACGCGCTCACGCGCAATCGTGTCAGGGTCCAAACCCATCGCGCGCTGCTCACGCGAGAGGCTCGAAAGGCCCGCCTCAACTTTTTTGATGATGGCCGGAATTTCCTTGGTTGGATCAATCAAGGCGCGGCGCTGCGCGGTCCAAGCCATGCCTAGCGGCGCAACGCGCCGGGTGGCTTTGAGGCGGTAAGCATCCAGCGCCCAACGCCCAACGCCAGCGCAGAATTGCGCGATCAGAATTTGCTCTTGCCACGTCTCGACATTCTTATCCATTTCCAGCCGACCGGCCCGCATGGACGAAAAATTGACGTTGCTGAGATCCCCGCTCAGGCTTTCGCCCGTGATGCCGATCCCCATTGCAACAGCCCAAAGACCGAGGCGCATAACTACGTTGTAGTCATCGACCCGTGGCGGTGTTGTGAAAGTGACTTTTTGGCCCTCATCAGTATAGACGAAAGCCCCCGGTGCGAGCTTATCCAAGCCGCTCGCCCTTTGGCCGTTTTCGTCAACAGGCGGACCATCCGGGCCGCTTTCGACAACACCAGCCAAGAGCGCGCTAATCTTCTGTTTTAGGATTTGCGCCTCTTGATAGTCGCGCATTTCCGCCAACGTCACCATCACCGGAGCAAGCCACGGCACGCCGCGCATTTGGCCGGGGCGATCAATGCGCCTGATGTGCAGAACATCCGAGGCAGGCACCCGCGAACTTTTCAGCGTGCGCTTGCGGGTTGCTGATCCGGGGTGTTGTTGGAAAATCCAATACCCCACCACAACGCCGGTCTCAGCGTCGTACTCGATGCCATCAATCACCTCATTGTCACCATGCGATTGCACCGTGCTATCAAGATGATCAATCTCAAGGATCTCCACACGTAGCGGCAATGTTGCGTTTGCGTCGGACACCGTGCGGCGGATCGCTAAGACCTCGCCGCTTTCAAACACCGAGTTGCAAACCACGCTTTGCATGGTGGCGAAATTCATGGCCCGGTGCGCGTCAATTTCTGTTGATCCCAGAAATGGCAGGATCACCTTGGCCGCAGCATCCGCCGCCGTTTTGTTGCTGCCCGTGATTGAGGGCGCAATACCTGCCCCAACCACGTTGTTTGTGACGACCGATTGCGCACGCTTGGCAAACGGGGCGTTGCGGATCAGATCGCGCGAGCGTTGCCGCAGCAACCGGCGAGAGCCAAGCGAGGCAGCATCCGCATCCGTCGCCGGGGCCTTCATACCCTTGACGCGGCGACCCATGCCGCCCGCGTCGTAATTCATCAGGATAGACGCACGCGCCTTTGCCTGAATACGGGTAAGACCGCGCACCGGAGAAACGGCCAAAATGGCCCGATCCAAGAGCGAGGCGTTGGAAAAGTGCATCATCAGATCACACCCCGCGATCAGTTTCAGCGTAGCGCACCGGGAAGGAAACCCGCGCCTGCGCGGGCTTCAAGTCGGCCTCAATGAGCCGCCTAATTCTCAGCAGCTCATTGAGATCACGATATTGAACCATTTCACCCGCGATCATCGCTTGCTTGAGCCCGCCGCTGATCATCTGATTGATATTGGCTAGGTCTTGCGGTGTGTATGCCATTGCGATCACTCCAAATAGGACATGCGCCGAACGGGCTTGCGCGCCCGTGTGGCTGCGGCAGGCGGCGCAGGCGGGGCCTCGCCCACCGCATCCAGCTCAACCGCATTGGGGTTTGACAGGCCACCTAAGGCCCAAGGTTTCGGATTGGTGGGGTCCAGTTTCAGAACCCCCTTATGCTCAGCCAGCGCTTGCGCGTACCCGCTCAAGTCAATGCTCTCGTTTCGGGGCATGTTGGCGCGCTTTTTCCAGCCCTTGTCAGTGCGCGTTTCGGCGGTGAACTCTTTGAGCCGAGCATCGGGCAACCAATCACCGAGGATCAGGGCCCCCGGCCCACCATCCACGCGCCCGAGGGCGGCAAATGTCGTGTCTTTGTGCTTGTCGGTTGCGATATTCAAAAGCTTGATATCGCGGACCTTACCGCCATCGCTGGCCCGATTGGGTGCGCGATACCATTGGCGACCCTCAACTTTGAAACCACCGTGACCGCGCACCATGAACCACTTGGACGCCTCGCCTGCCTTTCTGCGGGCCTGCCAAAATGCGGTTGCGCGATCCGACACGCCGGGCTTGCCGTGAAAGTCACAAGCAAGCGCCATTGGCCGCAAGCCATAGGCCGCACCCTCAACCGGATAGACCGCCTGCATCACCGGTAGCAGAGCATCCCAATCTTCAAGATACGTGTGCGGCTCAAGCAAGCGATCCTCTTGACCCGGCGCACCCTCTGGCACGTCCTTGACCGGGAAACGGTCAATGATCGCCCTCCGCCCATCAAGGCCAAACGCCGTGATTTGCACCTCAAAATAATGCGCTTGCACATCGACAGAGGTGATGATGAACCTCGCCCATTCGGGCGCAACGCCTTGGGCGTAGGGTTTGCAGATTGCCCGCAAGTCCTCGACCGTCAGCGCCGCCTCATCGCGCATGGCACGCGGCAGATAGGGCAAGCCCTGATCCGTGTTGATGGTTACTTGCAGTGGCCCCTCATCGCCACCGGCATTGAAAGCCCGCAGAGCAGTTTCAAACTTACTCACCAGACGCGCCCAAGACGCAAATGCCGCAGCCGCACCGTTGAGCCAATAGCTCACCCGATCCGATTTAAGCACCTCGCCACTATCAATGCGAGCTAGGCCACCATCAGCGGTTTCATGCAGCCAATACCCCGACCGATTGAGGGCGACCTTTTGGCTATGTTCGATCACGCATCCATGATGCGGGCAAACCATCACCGCTGAGGCACCAGCCTCAGCCGGGCTTAGTTTTTTGTCATAGTGCAAGCGATCAAAGCGAGGCTCGAATGCCTCGCCGCAGGTTGGGCAATCCCAATACCAACGCCCCCGCGTGCCGCCGTTGTAAAGCTCCAAAATTCCACCTGCGACAGGCGGGGCCTCATGTGGCGTTTGAGGCTTCCATTCGGGATCGGTCACAACATGACCGGGCGATGCCTCGGCCACTGTCATACCGCGCGAGCCGAGCGTTTCGGTACGCTTGGCCCCCATCGCAAAAGGCGAGCCTTCCTTGCCGATATTGAGCGGCATCCGGTCCAGATCGGTCAGGAGAACCGTGCGCGTTGTTTTCCCGCTCAGAAACGCCTTGGTTGGTGGACCAATGGAAATCTTGGCCCCGCCGATGAATTTCTTGCTGAGGATGTTGCGATCAGATCGGCCCCGGCCTTGCCGTTTGGCAAGCTCAGGGCTGTTTTCGATCATAGGCATCAATTCCTCATCAACCCATGCCTCAGCCGTGGCCTCAGTCATGTGGACGATCTGGCAAACACCCGGATCGCAAATCACCAGATGGCTCACCGTTGATAGGAGCATGACTGTTTTGCCCGCACGGGCAGGCCCTGCAAAAATCACCTCGCGGTAGCGCCGGGAGGTCGTCATATCGGCGGGCTCAACCATGTAAGGCGTGACGCCCCGGTCAAAATCAGCCCAACGACCGTTGGCGTTGACTTTCATGTGTTTCTCAGCCGCATCAACTACGCCCATTCGAGTTGCCGGGCTCAAGCTTGGCAGGGCTTGTTCAAGTACTGCGGGGGCGCTCGAATAGGGCGGCATCGGCGGCAATTCAGGAATTTCACCGGCGCGCCGATTTGGCAAAGTCACCATCAGATCAATCCCCGATCCAGCGGATCAACGACCTCAGGCCGCTCTCTAAGCGCCGCCGCCTCAATCGCGATCTTTATCGCCCGCAATATCCCGTCATTGTAGGCAACGACGCGCTCGACATCCTCACCACTCAACGAAAATTCCCGCTCAAGCCAATCCGGCAAACCGTCTAGCCCGGCGCGGACCTCGCCAAAAACGAGATCAAGCAACTCAACCATTTCATCAACTTGGACCAGAGAGCGCCGACGCTCAGCGGCTTGCATCCAAACAAGTTCAGCCTGCGCCAGCTCGCGCATCTGCGCGGGGCTCAATCCGGCCTTTTGATCTTTTTTGTCGATACCTAGAAAGGCCATGCGCTGTTGCGCAACAAAGTCATCAGCCGCTCGTTTTTCGGCAGCGGCGCGGGCTTGGCTTTCGTCAAACCACTCTTTGCAGGCGGAGAACAGGAAGCCGTAGGCGACACCATTGCCACCCTCGACCTCAACCGGCATCCCCTTGCCTCGCCATTTATCAATCGTGTTTTCAGAGACGTTGAAAATCTGCGCGATCTGCGCACGGTTCAGTAGCGGCTCATCGCCGCCGACAGTATCGGACATGGCTCAGCCTCTCTAAAATCAAATGGGCCGGGTGGCACATCGCCAATCCCGACCCGGTGCCGAGACAACCCGGCCCAAAAATGCGCTATGCGCGAAAGCTATTCTGTATTCGATTTCATGGCCCAGCGGCGAGGCGCGTCGCACCCCGTTTCCGTCAAGCCCATCTGGATCGGTGCCCGCCGGGATGGCGAGACCACCAGCGCAACAACAACATCAACGCCAATCTGCACCTCTTGAGAAATTCAAATACAACAATCACATGCGGCGCGAATTACCCGCATGTGATACAGGCCCCGGAAGGACCCAAACCCTTTTAAGGCGCGATCACCGGGCGGTTTTCACAGCTTGCCGCAGCCGCCTTGCGATGGCCGGGGCAATGGTCGCGCTCGCCTGCCGATGAGCGCGAGGCACAAACTTGAGGCGCGGCGGGTAAGTCACCGCGCTTTTGTATGCGACCAACAGCTTGAGACCCTTTCGAGCGCCGACAGTTCCGACAGCGCCAGACTGCGCACCCCTCGCTTTTGTTCTGCGCTTTCCACGCTTGGGGCGCTGCCAGATACCAGACACCCCATTGACCGTGCCGGAGAAAACATTCGGCTTAGCAAGGCTGCGCGCCAATGCGCCCTTGGGCATGTTGCCATACTTGTTGAGGCGTTGATTGACGGGAACAACAACAGCGCGACGCTTTGCCCGGCGCTTACCGCCTGTGGCTTGCAATGCGAGGTAATCCGCCTGCATCGGCTTGAAACCAACCACGGCAACAAGCTTTCGCGTAGACGCGCGCCGCACGGCTAGGCCGCGCTTTGTGAATGGGGCAGGCCGGTCAAGATCGCGCTCAAGTGCGGAACCCTCCGCCTCTACGATTTGACCGGCCACATCATTGATGCCGAGGGCGGTCGCGAATGGTAGTTGCGTCTTCGCAAGACCATTCAGCCGCCGCTCAATCGCGCGTGTATCAACGGACATTTGCAACATAAGATCTGAGCCTTTTCCGGTCACGCGGGTTTGAGCGGTGCAACGCACCCGGCATTAGCTTGAGAAAAGGCAGGGGCCACGTAAGAGCGGCCAACACCGGGGCCAAAGCAAAACCGCCCGCGATCCGTTTGGAAGCGCGAGCGGCTCTGAGGCATACCTCTAATCAAGTGGCGAACCTTATAAGGTTAGGTTCCGTGTTTTGTCAAACTCTCCCGAGCGACGTACCAAGTGAAACGCGGGGATTTCGTGTTGCTTAATACTAAATCAGTGAAGCGAAGGGGCAGGGTGGGGCGCAGTTTGCGCCACCAAACCTAAGGCGCGGGCCATTTCCTCAAGCTGGTCTTCCGCCGCGCAACTGAGGCGAGCAACGTCGCGTCGATGCCCTGACCACCCCGCAGCCAAGAGGATTGATTTCATATCGCTGTTATTGAGGCAAAGTGCGTCAATCAACTCGCGCGCCGTGATCGCGCGCCGACCAGCGCCACCGCGTGCGCTTGGAGCCAACACGACAGCGCCGCGCTCAAGCGTGCGCTCAACCGCCTTGATGGTGCCCGCGTGGAGAATGCGAGTTGTTGCTCCGCCATCATTAGTTGCTGCGCCACCATCGGCTTTGATGCCCTCCACTGAGGCACCTGCAACCGACCCGATCTTTTCAACAGCGAGAGCATAGCGATCTGCTGCCACCCGGCGCGCGTCACGTTCATCCATGCGCGCAAGAACGGCAGGAAGGCGGCGACGTGCGGTCATAAGCCCCGGTGCCGTGACAATGACAGACACACCTGCAACAACCTTTGCACCGTGCAAACCATCCTCAATAGCACTCAGGCCAGTATCCACCACCTGAGCCAATTGCATAGCAGGGCGCGCTGGACCTGCGCACCCGCGATCACCCTCACCAACTCCGATCCGCGCGCGGCGATCTGCGAGCGTGGAAATGATCTGCATATTGATGCGCTCTGCTCGCGCGCGTGCTGCGGCTTGTGTCATGATTGAACGGCCTCCGCCTGTTGCTAAATTCATGCCCCCTCGTAGGGGGCTCGCAAAGAGTATATACCGCCCCGTCGACACCCCAAAGGGTTATCTACACCATAAAAGATCTTTTTCGGGATTGTTCGACTAGGGCTGGATCAACAAAAATTGTCGGTCCCAGATGTAAGTAACTGATTATTATGATATAATCATTGTATTTTCTCAATTTGGGATCATGGGAACTGGATTCCCGTATACACACAAGGCGACCGACAACTGTGCATTCATGCATTCTCTTTACGAGAGCTCGCAACCTTGGTCCTGACAGGCGCATGTTCCCGCCTCTGCTTATATCACATTGATATATATAAATAATCGCCCAAGATCTCGGTTTTTCTTGCTCCCAGCCAATCCCAGAACGGGCTACACAATCCCAACACTTTAGAGCTTTTCGGCACATCTGCGAAAAATGGCACCTCATATCCCGAATGTCTGACTACGCCCCACAACCTCACCGACCGACAAGCGCTTACGGGACTTCGGGTGGTCGACGGTCTCATAAAGGGGTACGGGGAGCGTAAAATGCGATTGCTCAACGAACGTTTGCGCTGGATCCAACTTACATGCCTCTATGCAACGTTGTAGTTTAAGGCTTGCTATGTATGCTCATCGCAGATGTCTAACCCTCGAGCACGAAGTGAACTACTGTGAAGAAGAGTTGTAATCCCACGGGTTTCTATCAGCTGATACTACAAAGGCTAGGAGTGCCCGAAAGGATTTTTGAAATTAAATATGACGATTTTTTTGCAATTACGGCGATTGTTTTAATTGTCTGGTTTTCGGGAGTCAGTGCATTTGTAGTTGGCGTGATGATAAGTCTCCCAAACCCTGTTTCAAAGATTGTGAACACACAATCAGTTGCACATCTGGGAGCTCAGCTTACTTTTATGATTGCGGTCTGGTGGGTTGTGTACAAAATCAGCCGCGCGATCGTATTGGGGTCCTTTAGTATTTTTTTGGTCGCGAGAACCAAGTTTTCTATTGTTAATAGGTATCCAGATGGTTACAGGGATCCGGTTGTGGCGCGATGGCAGAGGCGAAAATTAAATGAATTGATTTATGGAAGTGAACTTGTCATCAGGTTTTCTCAACTGATAATTTCTGTATTTACAATAGTTGCTTTGTTTTTTTATAGAGGGGAAAGAGGGAGCTTTGACTCGATGCCATGGCTCGAGATTAATGCTGCTTTCTTTTTTGCGCTCGCAGCAATTTTTGCATTTATGTTTGCGCATCAAGCTCCCATCAGATTCTCGCATTGGGATGTGGTTAAGTCAAGGAATGGGGTTCCATTTTTTGGTGCGATACTACTTCTGGTATTTGTCTACTTAGGGATTCACTATAGTTTAGGAGTATCCGCAAGTCAGCCTTTTTATTTAGAAACAGATTTTGGTTTATGCGAATTGAGTCCAATGTTTCCTGTTTTTGGTGGACAGCTTTTCTTTGAGCATCTTTCAGGTGGCTACATTGTGATTGGTGGCGAGGGTAATATACTAGCTCTTCAAGGCGCTAACAAATCTATGATTGCTGACTGTGCAAGTGATTTTAATAATTGAGATAACGCTGGTAGGTTGAACATATCTCGATGTGTCGCCATCATTTTTTGTAGTGCATCACTTGCATTTTCTACTTTGTAAGTCTTCAAAAATGACATCAAGGAGGGAAGTGTGATTGAGGCCTGACATGCTTGCTCAGAATGTTCGATCGTTACCTGTAATTGAGGGTTATCGCCTGAAATCTGTGATTATGTGTGACGTTTGGATATCTAACGCAGTCCGCGATTTTCCGTGTGGTTGCTCTTGGCATGCTCTAAGTGCCTACAGCTATCCAGACCGGGACAGACCTATGTCAGCTCATGTCGACAGGCGGTTCGGGTGCCGGGGGCAAGCGCATGAAAGGGCTAACAGTGCGGAGTGGAACTCTCGGAACGGATCACAGAGTTCGCCCGCCGAGCAGCTAACGCAATGTAGGTACCTTTTTTGCCTGATGCTGAGAGCTGTCTCTTGGTGGCTCTGTGCGAACAGTGACACTTCCCAGCTATATGACGAACCAAGACTCGTTGCTATAGTGCACTCCTGCGCTACCCAGTGGAGATGACGTTCGCGGCGGTCTCAGCATACTAATTTAGGTAAATCCCAACGTTGCGGACATGCTTGATCAGACTATTGGACAGTTACTACAGATTATGTTGGGTGATTTGGGGGCTAGATGTACGGAGCTGGTTCCGCATAAAGCTATTTGCGCGACACCTTCCCCAAGATATAGGATAGAAGCACTTGGCATCATGAATTTCGCCATGAATGATGTTCTGAGAAACAACTTTGCCTAAAACTGGTTTGTGCATGAGCTACAGCAACTCAAACATTGATAGAAGCAATTTCACTTGGTTCAAGAATGATAACACCCGTGCTACTTTGGCGTCTATTGAACTGGTCAAGGGCAATGTTCGTGGACTTGGCCCCTTTAGGGCTCAGTTTGACTATCCCATCACGGCCTTTGCTGGCTCCAATGGATCCGGCAAGTCTACTATGCTAGCACTAGCAGCATGTGCGTTTCATAATCGCCGAGATGGCTTTAAACCCCCGCTAAGATCGAAGTCATACTATACTTTTAGTGATTTCTTTGTTCAGTCAGCGGATGAGATGCCTGTGGATGGGGTGACTATTCGCTACGGCATACGACATAATTTTTGGAAAAGAAGTGGGCCGGGCCTTCGATACCAAACGAGGAGCAAGAGAAAGGGTGGGCGATGGAACGACTATGACGCTCGTGTGGGGCGAAATGTAATCTACTTTGGTGTTCAGCGGGTCGTGCCACATTTTGAGAGAAGTGTTTCAAAGTCTTACCGGTCGAGGTTCAAGCCTGGTAATTTATCGGAAGAAACTAGAAAAAAGATCGCTAGAATTGCTGGGAAGATAGTTGGTAAACCTTACGCTGATTTTGATAGCTACCATCACAGCAAGTACTCTCTACCGATTGTAAAGTCTTCCGGAATTTCTTATTCTGGCTTCAACATGGGTGCTGGTGAGAGCGCAGTGTTTGAAATTCTCACTGCGTTGTTTCGTGCTGGAATTGGGGCTCTAATTATTATTGATGAAATTGAGCTTGGACTTCATGAGAGGGCCCAGCTTAGATTGGTGGAAGAGCTGAAGAGGTTATGCAAGGATTTGAAGTGTCAAATTATTTGCTCGACGCATTCTTATGCTGTGTTGAATAGCTTGCCCCCGAATGCACGCTTTTTTATAGAGGCCAATGGTGCATCGACAGTCGTTACAAAAGGCATATCCGCTGATTTCGCTTGTGGAAAAATGGGTAAAGCCGACGCTGAAGAGCTCGACATTTTTGTTGAAGACGAGAACGCCGGGGCAATTCTTCAACAAGTGCTGCCTCTGGAGATTCGAAAGAGATGCCGAATAAAATCTATTGGTTCACATAGCGCTGTGCTTAGGCAATTAGCAAGCCGATCAATTGAAGGCATTGATAATTGCATGTGTGTGCTGGATGGTGATCAATCCAACAAATTAGCTGGTGGACTGAAAAGTGTCGTTAATGCAACTGAGGCAAGTACACAGGGAGAAAAGGATGCAGTGAGGTCTTGGGCAGAAACGCGAGTGGCCTTTTTGCCTGGAGATACTTGGCCAGAAAGGTGGCTGCTTGGTGAAGCTGTCGATTTTTTGGGGAATGACCTTTTCGGAGACTCTAGCCAAACAGCTACCATGTGGGGATTGGAAAACGACGCTCAGTTACTTGACTTATTGAAAGAGGCACTTCTAGCGGACAAGCATGATGAGTTTTTTGAGCTCGCGGAGGCGGTTGAATTAGATCCAGAGCGTGTGCGCCAAGATGTTTGCCGTTTGGTGGCCATGGCAAAGCCCGATATGTTTTCAGATCTTATTGCGACCATTAAAGGAAAGTTGCCCTAAGATTAACTGAATTGTGAAGAAATTACCTTCTTTGCGGGCTGTCTTGTGCCACTTAGTCAATTAAAAACAATTTAGTGGCGTTACACTTCTGGGTTTTTCTATGGTCTGCTTCGAGGAAGAAGGCCGCGAATATTTGAACGGTCAGCATCTTTGGCGCGACACTCCATGTCTACGGTAGACGCGACTACCTCCGATCCTTGATCTTAAACACGCGACGGGTGACTTATGTCTCGCAGGCGAGACCTCTGAGTGCGTTATCGCGAATGGTGGTAGTTACCGGGCAGTCTTTTTTGAGCTTGCCCGGTAATCTCACCGATACTTTGGCGGCTATTGAATGAGATTTCGTGGTTACGAAATCAGGCGCAGGCCGCGATAACCCGTGTGATTGCTTCTGGCGGGCCAGAATCGCGCTCCGCTCGCTGGGCAGCGATAATCCTTCGCCAGTGCATACAAACGGGTAGCGAGTGCGCGGCGGCCAAGTGGCGGCTCCCCATCCATGGAAGCAGAATAAAGCTCATAGATAGTTCTGGAGCGGATGAAGTCACTATGTTTCCCAGTGAAAACAAAGTGCTCATGGAGAAATGTTAAAACATCATCCCTTTGCGTTTCAGATCCGGCCGAGCTGGCGTGTGTTTGTTCTGCGGGCTCAATAGGCAGGTCAGGAAAACCCACAGAGCGCCACATCTTTTGACCAGCCACACGCCCATGCAATAGCCGCGCCTCGCGCACGAGGGCCAGTTGTGCAGGGGTGTCAGGTGTCACCTCAAAGGCATCTGAGGACTGTGGTTTTGCATGCCCGCCAATTCGATCATGCCGCCATGCAACAAACACGCTGATGATCTGTTGCGTCACCTCAATTGCACGTTCTGCCTTACTTTGTGTGCAAAGGTAGAATGCCTGATGCTCATTGAGCCAGTATTCCCCGCTAGGTCTGCCCCCTTGTGGGGTTTGCTGTAACTTGCAGCAAACCATTTCCCCAAATCCCACGAGACGATCCGCGCACCGCGAGATCAACTGGCGTACGTTCCGAGGCCGCTCGAACCCGAGCGCCTCTGCAATGTCGACATCCCGCATGCGTGGCTCGCCGTTAAAATCCTGTACGGTCAAATCTAGCATTAGAACTTCCCTTTCGATGTAATGACCTGCACATGCGCCTCTGTGCGCGCGTGCAGAATTGAGGCAAGCGCGTCCAGCGCGTTGCATTTCGATAGGTGGCGATCTGAAAGGTAATCTGTGACAACGATGCGCATGGCGAGCGCAAGCCCGGCAAGCTCAGCCGCGTCAACCCCACTGTCAGACGGATTTAGAGCGTGGATATTGTGAGACATGAATGCCCCTCCTACGGTTGGTTTCAAAACCAGCCACGAGAGACGCCAATCTCTGGTGGCCAGACGCACAGGGTTGGCGTTACCGCCCGTAGGAACGGCGCACCCGAAGGTGCCCCCATACGCCTGACCATAAAAAACCCGCGACAGATGACGCGGGTTATCAAGCGCCTACGGTTATGCGGGACGCCAATCCCGGCAAGCCCTTTTTCGACTTGCTGGGGTAGGGTGCCCGCGCATCCGTTTTTTGTCAAGCGCCCGATTCGCTTCAAATCACCTCCTAATCAGGAGATAATCACACAAAAAGGTTAGATACAATTAAAAAGGATCGGATGATGAGTTGTTATACTTGGCATCAGCCTCACCATCCTCGCGGCGGCGCTTAAACTCATCGGTGAGACGAATACCGCGCCAACCGGTGTTGTTGCTCTTGTCGTGTCGAAAAGAGCGCCCCTCAGCATTTTTGAAAAACTCAGTCTTATCCTTGAGGTGCTTGAAGATGGTGCGAGTGCCCCAAGCATCACTTGAACCGCTGTTGACCTGCCACCACTGGAAAGCCTCGTTCAATTCCTTTGCGCGGGTGAAATCTGAGTGCTCGCCCGTCACCTCGCAACAGGTCTGGATAAACTCAAGGATCGGATCGCTTTCCTCGCGATATTCCTTTGTCGCGTCCAGCACCGATTGAGGCACCATTAACCCGCCCTCAAGCCATGCTTTGCAGCCATCCAAGAGCCAGTTGAAAATGCCCGTGCGTTCATCCCAGAGCTTTTGGGGTAAGAGCGGGTCAACATCCTCATCAGGGATAGATACCATAAACGGTACCAACAGCACGCGCCGCCAAATCCCGTTGTCGGTGCCCCGGATCTCTGGCTTGTAGTTGCCATCAATGGTCAACGAAAACTCAGGGGTTACCTCAACAAATTCCTGCATCATGCGGCGCACCAGAATATCCGCACCGCCAGTGAGTTGCTTGATAAGCGCCTCGCGCATCTTTGTGCCGCGCTCAGGCTCAGAGGCGCGTACCAGACGCGCACCCGGCAGACGCACCAAATCAGGCGTGGCATCGCTGCCCTTGCGTTGCTCAGTGCCGCTCAGGCTCTCAATCGGAACCGATGCCGCATAGGCACCCATGATGCGGGCGATCAGCTCCAAGAGTGTTGATTTGCCGTTGCGGCCCGATCCGTACAGGAAAGCCAGCTTTTGCTCAGTGGTGAGACCGGTGATCGAGTAGCCAAACCAGCGCTGAATAAAGGCCCTGATTTCGGGATCGGGTAGGATGGTACGCAAGAAATGCATGAACTCAGGGCAATCCGCTTTGGGGTCATACTCCGTCTGCATCATCTTAGAGAGATACAGGTTTCGTGCATGATCACGTCGCTTGAGCGAGTACGCCCGCTTGCCGGTGACAGGGTGTTTCTCAACCTCTTCAAAGTAGACAACACAATTTTCTGTGTTGAACATGATCTTATTGGCGTTGAGGGCGCGCAGGGGCTTGTAAACATCAACCTGTGCCTCGCGCATCATGTTGTTGATTGGATTGGTGTTGCCTGCCGATTTCGCGTGCGAATGATGACTCTTGCGCATGGAAGAGAGTTTCTTTTTCAGCTCATCGGCTCGCTCAATCTGTTGATCGAAATCTTTGAGGCGGGCCTTTTGCTCATCGGTGCGCTGGCGCGCCGGGGTTCCTCTGATTTCCGCTGCCGCGTCTCTGGCAAATTCCGCCTCCGCCACTTGGGCGGCTTCCCAATCTTCGAGACGAATAAATTCGGCCTCTGCGGTGATTTTGGCTGAAACCTTCTGAGCCACGCGGCGCACCTCAAGCTGATCATCATCTTGAGCCCAACAACGGCCATCCCAGACAAACCAACCGACACGGGGGATAAACAGGATGTCTTCGCCAAAGTATGCAGTGAAGCGCCTACCGTTGCCGTAGTCGTTTAAAGGATAAAGCGCGCATTCCTGCGCAAGAGCCTCTGCGGGATCAACCTCATCAGGGGTGCTCGTGCCATTGGGGGTGAGGGGATCGGTGGACGAGCGGCCTGCATCTGCATCAGCGGGAAAGATCTCATCAGCGCGCTCAAAGGCGCGGCTCACCGGCTCATAGTTCATCATTATTCTTGGTCCTTGAGCAGATCATTCAGATCAACACCGTCACCGGCTCGCGCGATATGCGCACGCAGGGAGGGGTTGGCATTCATTGCGCGCCGCAAGCCTGCCGTGAGCTTGGCGCGTGTCGGTTTCGGGGCGCTGTCACCATCTTCGATGTAAATCAGGTGTTCGACGCAGGCGGGCGGCAGGAAGGCCCGCAAATCGGAAAGGTCAGGAACGCCGGAGTTTCTGCCGAGTTGCTTGCCCGACATGTTGCCAAGATCAATCCCAGCCCAATAGGAGGCACCCGCAACGGCGTCCGCAACAAGTGCGGTGCCGGTTGTCTCAATGCCCTCACCCATAACCAGGACACTTGTGCAGGCGGTTCCGGTGAGGCGGATTGCGCCGCCCTTTTTGCTGCCCAGTACCATCTTTGCGGGGTGATCATCGCCGGTTTTCGGATCAACGATCTCAGCTTTCCTGCCGGGCACCTCCGGGTTGAACCACGTTTGATGGATGCCAGAAAAACGCCCATCCGGGCCTTGGATCGCCGCGATCAATGCGGGGCCACGATACAGCTCACGCCGCGCATCTGCGATTTTCTTGATGTATGGATGCACGGGCAAATAGCGAAAGCAGGCGAAGGAATACGGTAAGCCGCTGAGATCAACGTGACGCCCGGCAAGATATGCAGCAGCGGGCGAGCCGGAAAATGGCAATGCAGATCGCCAGATCTTTTCTGCCTGACGCCGCGCAAATTCGCGATAGCGGGCAGCCTGAGCCTCAGACTTCGCATCTGTTATTTCTTTGGCACGGCGGCGGCGCTCGACTTCTTGAGGGTCAATCTCAACGCCACGCTCACCCTCAAGCCACTCCACGGCACCTAGAAAATCAGTTCCAAGCGCGAGCTGTACCAAGGCTAGAGGATCGCCGCCTTTGGGATCGCAGATGCGACAGCGCCAAACCCCCTTGCGGACATTGGCAGAAAACCGATCCCGGCCACCGCAACCGGGGCGAGGGCAGGGGCCAACGCGCTCATCCCCAATGGCGGTGAGGCCGGAAACTTCGAGCTTATCAAGCACCTCAAGCATGGTGCGAGTTTTTGCGCGCTCAATGCGGGGATCGGGGGTGCGGGCCATCGGGAAACCTCAGGGAGAATATATAGAAAAAAGGTGATGGCCGGGCGCAAGCTATCACGCCCGGCCATCACCCATCAGAACGGGATTTCATCGTCATCAATGCTGTTGTTGGAGCTACCGCCAGCGCCGCCACTAAAGCCGCCGCCATAGTTGGTACCTGCGCCACCATCGTAACCGCCAGTTTCTCCACCCGAGCCACCGTTACGCGAGCTGAGAAACTTGATCTCACCGGCAAAGGGGCGCAACGTGACCTCAGTAGAATAGCGATCCTGCCCGCTTTGATCCTGCCATTTGCGGGTTTCAAGGCGACCTTCAATGTAGACCTTTGCACCCTTGCGCAAGTATTGCTCGCAAAGCCGCACAAGCGCCTCATTGAATATGGCGACGGAATGCCATTCCGTGCGCTCGCGGCGCTCCCCGGTGTTGCGGTCTTTCCACGTATCAGAAGTGGCGATACGCAGGTTGCACACCTTGCCGCCATTCTGAAAACTACGCACCTCAGGATCGCGTCCAAGATTACCGATCAGCATAACCTTATTGAGTGAGCCCGCCATCAGGTCGCTCTCACAACAAAGGCATTGGCAAGTGCGGTAATAATCGCAAAGACGAATAGGCTACATTGCGGATGCGTGCGAGCTTCCCTCCTATCATGAAGCATTGGCACCCCCTGATAGAGTGACACCGCCGCGCCCCTTAATACGCGGAGCTTTGCCGGGAAGAATGCCACCGCAATCCCTGATGAGGATCAAATGCGCCTGCAAGAGTGCAGAAGCCATTTCCTCAATCGTGACGGGCGGCAAGCCATCGGTGCGGCCTGTTTCGATACGCGCCAGAGTGGCAACATCGCGGCGCTCGCGCTCACTAAGCTGAACCTTGATCTCAGGCATGACGTGCCCCCGCCGCACTCATCATTTCGCGGATTGCGGGCAAGGTCTTCCCCTGAGTTTGTGCACTGGCGCGCAAATGGCGCTCAAGGTTGGCTGCGCGTGAAAGTGTAATGTCGCGATTAGGGTCATTCAGGAACGCGCCGACCGAATTGACACTTGCTCCGATGGCGCGCGCAACCGTTGCAGGTGCAGAGCCAGTTTCTTTGATTGCCACCCCTAACCACGCACGAAAGGCATCCGTGTGTGGCGTTTGAACGGCGCGATCTCGCTTACTCATGTTGTTCGCCCTCTGTTTAAAACACAAACAGATGCATATCACCTTATAAGGTTAAATCAAGGGACGAATTTAACCTAATCTGAGGATTTCCATACTTACTGTTGCGTGTATCCCCTTATAGTGTTAGGCGCAGTGATGCGGTCTGACCGCCAATGATAAGCAACTGATAAAAGAAAATTGGGAAACCAACCATGAACCCGGAAACCGACCGGAAAATTCAGAATGCGCGCACAAACATGAAAATCGCTGTCGCGCTGAGCGACCTTAGCGCCTCAGAGATCTCGTTGAAAGCGGGCCTGAGCGTCAATGTCCTTGGCAAGTACATGCGCGGCGAAACCATGATTAGCTTTGCCAACATGCAAGCCGTTTGTGACGTTCTAGGCATTCCGCTGGCGTTGATCACCACTGAACGCCAGATTACCCCAGCTCGTATTCGTCTGATGAAAGCACTTGAACGCATGAGTGAGGACGAGCTTGAGGCATTTATTGCAAAAGAAACGGGGCGAGAATAATCGCCCCGAGCCCTTTTAGGTTATTTCATTGACGGGCAGCGTATCGCGCTGCCCGTATTTTATTTATGCTTGTTGGAAGTGCTAACTTGCGCGTTGCCGACATGTGCCTCGGCGCGCTCAGCGAGAGCCAATAGCTCACTTTCATTCATCTCAGCCACGAGCGGGGCGAGGCCCCCAAAAATCTCTCTCTCAATACGCTGATCTGGCGCGGCACCCTGAGCCCCCTGTTGCTCGCTTGAGTTAAACATTTATTTACGCCCTCAACCTTTTTCTATGATATTCGCATCATTCGGATAAGGCCGACGCTCAGCCGCGTCAAGCCGCACATGCCCTAAAAACATGCAGTTTGAGAAGACCGTTAATGTTGACAGACACCTTATAGTGTGATTACAGATTATGAAAGATGCAAAAAACCCAAGTTGAGGCACAATTTCATGACTGACATTTGCACCATACGCGCAGTGGGCGAGGCGATCTACGAGGCTGAACCCTTGCTGCACTTAGTTAACGGATCAGGCGCAGGCACTGCTTCAAACCTGAGCCTGAGCGTTTCCGGCTCTCACACGTTAGCACGAGGTTGAAATGGGAAAGCTGGACACATTGCAAGCAGCCGAGAACCTCAACACTGAGCAAGCGCTTGAGTGGCTGAAAAGCCAAGGCATCCACACCAGCAGGAGCGGCCTAGATCACGCCCGAAAAACAGGGCGGCTTTCGTGGCTCAAAGTATCTGGAAAAACCCGCATCCTGTACCGGCGCGACGACCTCGCCGCGGCATTTTTTGAAGGAATTAAGACATGCCCCTCAAACTCATCCAGCGGAACGGCACCGGCAATTACTACCTCAGGGGCAGCGTTGCCGGAACAAAAGTTTATGCAAGCACTCACACAAGCGACCGGCAAGCGGCGGAAAACATCAGGATCAGGACGGAAGCCCAATTGCTCGAACGTGCATCGCTTGGGCGCAAAGCGACCGTAACCTTTGCAGAGGCCGCGCTGAACTACATGAATGCAGGGGGAGAGGCGCGATTCCTCGCCCCGATCCTCAGGCACTTCGGACCCAATACTAAGCTCAGCGAGATCGACAACGCGACCGTCAGCACAGCAGCGGAAAGTCTCTACCCAACAGCGCAGCCCGCAACGGTCAATCGGCAGCTCATTACCCCAATCTCTGCGATCCTTGCCATGGCGGCAGAGGATGGCCTTTGTACGCCGGTCAAATTGCGCCGCCGAAAGGTTACTACCCAAAAGACGCGGTGGCTCACCCCTGAGGAATTTGAAGCTCTGGCGAAGGAAATGACGCCGCATCTCACCCAGATTGTTGGCTTCATGATCGGGACCGGCGCAAGGGTGAGTGAGACGCTCAACTTGCAAGCCTCAACGCTCTATCTCTCAACGGGTCAAGCCATGCTGAACAAGACCAAGAACGGGCATCCGCGCATGGTTCGTTTTCCTGCCCGCGCAGCTCGCATGATGCAGGTCCGAGAGCTGCCAACAATCGGCAGTGTCTTCACCACCGATCACGGCAAAAGGTATGAGACAGGGCGCATTCTCGCAAACGGCAAGCGGGATGGCGCATCCATCAAGACCGCCTTCAACCGGGCACGAGACGCCGCCGGTCTGGATAGCACTGGTCCTGACAAAGTGACCCCACACACCATTCGGCACACATGGGCAACTTGGCATTATGCTCAAAACCGAGACTTTGGTGCTCTCTTGGACTTGGGCGGTTGGTCTAGCGCTGATGTCGCCAACATCTACCGCAAGATTGCGCCCGATGATCTCGCCGGGCGCTTACTGCAACACGGTTGGGATTTCAGGCACGCAGGGCGGCTTGACCCGCTCGAAACCTCTCCTTTGCGCAGCCTGCGTCAAACTTGATGTAACCCCTGCCAACTGTACGGCCAGCCAGCCTATGGCTGAACCTCACCTTTATTCGATAATTTCATCCAGAAGGGCGAACACATGACCCGCACCGCGAAAATTGACGCAGAAACCAACACGGACAATTTCAAAGACCCCAGCACCGAACTCGAAGAAATCGGGGCAGCACTTGCCGTAGCTATGGCTGAGAATGAGCCAGAACTCTCTAAGGTTCACCGCGCCCGTATGATCGCAAAAGAAACAGGCCAATTTACTTCGGCGCTAGACGACGCGAGAGAACCTAAACACCCCGCACACCTCATAAACGCTGTCGCAGCGCTAGAAGAATGAGCGGGGCGGTTTGGTTAGGCCCGCGCTTATTTCTTGGCTACACGGTGATTGGCAAGATAGAGCGCGAAAAAGATCTCGGCTGGTTTGCGTTGTCATACCTGCCCGGTGCGCCCCATGTGGTCGGGCGCAACATCGAAAGCGAGGCAAAGGCAAAAGAGCTTGTGATGAAATCAGCTCAGAGCCGCTGCAAGGCCATGTTCGGGGCTACAATGGAAACCGCCCTCAACGCGGTAAATGAGGGCCGAAACCTACGCATCATTGCGCGGGCAATTTGGCGCGCTGGTGTCTGGCGATGTGACCGGCCCGTGAATGCTCACGCTATGTTTGAGGATCTTGGCCGGGCGCTAGGTCTCAAATCTGATGCAGCACTCCGAACAAACCCCAACCAGGACGACATGAGCGGCACCATTGCAGAAGAGGTGCCATACACGTTTGAACCGATTGAGAAAGGTCGCGCCAGCTTTTGAGGGAACACCACCCAGCAGATCACTAGTCTTATTCAGCGCGGCTCTCCGAGGATGCCTTCGAGCGTGTAGCTCATTCCACTGACATGTTTAAATACTGCCATGCTAAGAGATTTCAGGGTTGTTGGACTCGTACCACTCCTTGATAATTCTGGTCAGAGTTGACAGTGCAAAGCCTCTGCTCATGCGGGCATCAATTGAGGAAAAACTCTCCACGAACTTTATAGGATCTTCTCCAAAAGCCGTGAATTCAAAAGTACCCCCGGAAAACTCGTCGTCAGGATCATAGTCAATCGCTCGCCAAGTTCCTATGATTTCACCATCGCGGGTGATGACATCGCCATGCGACAAGCGAGGATTGTAGCCGCTTTGTATCCACGAATCGTGACCGACGAAGTTGATTGGGTAAATCAGTTCCATCCTGAAAAAATGTCACTAAACATCGTAGACTGCAAGTTTCGTAATGCAGTCGAACTCGAGCATCAAGCTTATACAGTCAATCGAACCAATGGTGACCAGTTCTCGGGCTAAGCCGAAGCTGAAGCAATCTATACAGCGGCTCCAACATCACATTCAGGAAGCTTCATGTATTCACCGCGAACCGCAACGTCTTACACCTTGACATGCTGCATTAGGCTCTTGCAGCTATCGTAGCCTGCGATAGGCACCTAGCCTCAAAAGTGCATGAGTAATTGACAAAATCTCATTGAGACCAAACACTATCTGAGATGAGAGCACAACGTTGTGCGGTGCATTCACTCGACTGCGATACAATCACTATTTCGAGGTGCTGTTTCTGTCGGCGACGCGTTGTAAACATTTGAAGGGCTGAATTTTAAAGATGAGTTCAATACTTGACCGATCAACTTTTGTTGGTGAGCTGATGTTATACACTTACAGAAATCTTTTTCCAAATAATGTGCCCGTCGCTAGTGGATTGTTTGTCAATATCAATATGCTGTTTTTGGCCAATAAGCTTAAGCCACTCCGCTATGATCAAAAAGACTTTTTTATAAAAGAGATGGATCTATCGGAGCCGGGATATGTAAAGATTCTTTTTTGGCTTATTGATCCATCTATCCCTGACCCTGATTACGCAGATCAAGCCAGTGGAACCAAGCGAACTGCGAAGCGTGGAGTTAACGAAGAGCCGGTACGTTCAGCGCATGTGCTTATAGATGTTAATTCCACTCATCAAGCGAGAAGTTGTTATCCTATGGCGATTGAAGATGTAGATAGACTTCCACGAAGCTTGGTGACCCTTTATCTAAACAAGGTGTTCGAGGATCATTTTCGCACTACGAAAAAGAGAACGGTGCAGAAGGACATAAAGACCTATAAACCGGCATGTAAGTTCTTAGCTCCATATTCTCACACACTTGCAGGTGTTATGGATAATGGAGGGGTTCTCAGGGAGGTGAAGGTCATTCAGGAAGGGGTCGTCAGTCCGACCTTTGGCGACGCGAACTATCCCGTATTTGAGAATAACGATCTGCAAATGAAAGTGAAAAATAGACCTTCGGGAAAGCAAGCCAAGCAAATATTGCGGCAAATGTGGAATGGGCAAAATACTAAGTATTTGAAGAAGATGAAGGTCACAATAGATGACGAGTTTTCTAATCCCAAAACCCTTACAATCGATCTAAGAAAGGCGGATATTCTTTCAAACTTCTTCCTTAAGAAATCACAAATGACGGGGTTTGCCTTGCCGCTTAATCTTTCCGAAGATGCTATACGTGGTGATGTGATCGATAAAATGAAAGCCGTGCTGGCATGATGCCATTTTTTGAGAGATCTGTGTTCTTGCGTGCACTGAACTTTTTGCGGGTAAGGCACCCTTTCGCTCTACGTTATAGTTTTCTTTATCCATTGGCGCTGACGCTACTTGTTGGCGGCGCTTTCTTTAAGTTTTCACCCAATGTCGATGTGTATGGTCGGGATGGGCTTATTTCACAACTTAGTCCTTTTCTAGCTATTTTTGCTCCTTTTTTTCTCGCTGCGCTTGCCGCGGTTTCAACGTTTCAAGGGGCGAATTTTTTGGACGCCCCCTTCCAAATGGAAGGAGAAGTTACTTTAGTCATTGCTGGAGAACGCGGCTTCCCCGAAGCCATCAAAGTTACACCAAGGCATTTTTTGAGCTTATTGTTTGGATACTGTTGCGTCGTTTCACTCACACTTTTCCTATTAACTATTGCTGTGCCACTTCTCTCCGGGGGTGTTTCAGATTATTTTGCTGGATGGGCTGCGTTCGTTGGTTGGTTAGGGTTCGGCTTGTTCCTTTTCTTCTTTTTTCAGATTATCCTCTCCACACTTCTTGGTGTTTATTATTTAAGCGATAAGTTCCACAGATAGAACCATTAGATCGAACCGAGCCTGAAGGCCCAAGGCCGCTTTTAGGAAACGGTGCTTCAGCTTTGATGATCATCTACAGACCGCTAGTTGAGCTGTTCGAGTCATAGATCACGTACGGTGTCGATGGTGTTGCAAACATTATTTCTTATCTTGTGAATGCAGCGAAAGTCGCCTGTCGCGAACGTGAACGGCGTTAAGTTAGAGCGGGTTTCCTGTTAATAAGGCCTGAAGTGCCTTTAACTTGTCCAAGAGTTCATCGAAAGTGATGACGACAACATCCGAAAGCCCCCCACGAAAAAGTTCCCAAGATCTCTGTTTCGAAATCTCTTTTGGAGTTCTCCCTACAATAAGCATGCAGTTTGCTGAGAAGGTTTCAAGCTCCAAAGTTTCGTCGTTTTCAACGGCTTCTTGCTTTAATCTGGATATGTCTCTTATCAGCTTTTGACGTTGATCTCTCACCTGGTTAATGGCTCCAGAAACGTCAGTGGTTGGAGAAAAAATACCGCTCCGATACTCGGAGGCATTTAGTATTTTTGTTTGTGGTGTTTTAAGTTCGACAACTAATGCGTTTCTTGTGGAGTGGTTTCTGTATAGGAAATCTGTTATTTTCTCTCCCTTTCCACTAAGCCTACGTCCTCCAATAGAGGCTTCATCCTGAATAAATATTATTGGATGACTCGTTGCAACGTTGATGATGATGGGGTTTCTCTTAAAGAAATCTTGCCAGTTTGCTTCTGTGTGATTTTGGGTGATTAGTTTGTCAAACTCTTCGATAAGGCGAGCAAGGGTGATGTCTTCAATTTCGTCTTTCAGATGTAGAGTTTGATCAGGAAGGGTTTTTGTAATTTCTCTAATGTTTGCTTCGACTGCTGAAACCAGTTTAGATTTTTGATCATCATCGACAAAGTTCTCATTTGACACCGCTTGTGTAATTAGCTTCCGCATCGGATGTTGACCTAGCTTTACTTTACGATTGGGCTGCCCAAGTATCTCTGCAACAACATTGTGCGACGTGACTTCGGTGATTTCTCTCTTCGCACTAGCGGCTCTTGAGTATATTCTATCTATTTCGCGGCGTAATTCTTCGAGTGTCTGGTTTGAAATGAAAAATTCCTTATTGGAAGAAACCTGTTTGCGGTTTGAAACCACGATTGTGTCTGCTTTGGTTTGTTCTTCAATGGAGCGGAGAATGGAGATATGTTCTTTTCTAAATCCTAAGCCGCGAGAAATTTCTTTGATGAAGCAATTCGGTATTTTTTTGAGCATGCCTGATAGCTTTGCGCTACTTTCCCTATATTGATAGGGGAGCTCTTCAAATCTTATCCTTTTTATTTGTTTATATTTGTCAGGGAGGTTAAATGCATTGTCCGCCCAAGTGTTTGTTGGAAATACATCGAGAGAATTATCGAATGGTGCGAAAATTGCTATCACCTTTTCAGCTAACATTGGATTTTTCGATACATGTCCATCATCGATACCCTTCAGGTACTGTTCAATTCTTTCCTTGCTTGGAATTAATGTGTAAATTAATCTACCAGTGTCGTCCTGTTCTTTCTTGAGGTCGAGCGAGGCTGGCTGATTTGGCGAGATGTTTTCAACTTCCAAATGGGTTTGGTAGTTCTTGTCGCTCCAAAAATTGTTGCTTGAATCGTTCATAATATCGTTGCCCCAGAAACCATTCGATGTATTCATCAAGTATGCATAGCAAACATCGAAATACTACACTGCATCGGTCGTTCTGGGCTCAATGCCTGCCTTCACTGCACTTCGAATGAACGGTGCCCGCAAGAGTCTTCACAGCCGCGGTGCAGCGTTATAAAGTCTCGCGGTTGATATAAATGGGTTCGAACTGCGGCTTGCTGATAATGTGCTGACCATCCGTAAACCACATGGATGGTGGGGACTACCTCGAAGGTGATGGTAAACGTAGCTTTAGAACCCTATGCGGTGGTGAGGGACATGATTACAAAACTCGGCGTGTAAATTGCGTGCACTCCGAGAGACATATTTGATGTAAAGTATTGTTTTGTAATAATTAATTCGCGGGCTTTGCCACCCCTCCTAAGGGGCAGGTTGCAGGTTCGAATCCTGCCGGGGTCGCCAATTAGCTAATTAGTCAGAGTCAGAGAAAGCATATGAATGCGCAAACGACAGCATAAGCCTGCGCAAGGGCTGTCAAGCACGTTTTTCGCTTGTCCAGAGTTTTGGCGCGCGGGCCCTATTGCGCTGATTTCAATTGGTTTTCGTGATTTCTTGAACATCTGAGAGCAGGTAGATGCCCTCGAAGACCTCGTCGCCAGCGGAGAATGGCTGCGTGCCATGGTGCTGGACTTGGCTGGTGATCGTCCGACGGTGAACGCCTGCCTTCCTCGCGAGCAGCGCCGTTGTCGTGAATCGCTTGTGGAAGGCAGTAATGTCGTCTTCTGTAAGTGACCACTGCTTGCGCTTCGTGACCGAGTTCGTGATCTCCGTGCCCGGACTGTGACCTGTCGCGACAAGCCGCACCATGTATTTCGGTTCGACCAGACCGATCTGCTTTCCGAAGACGCTGGCACTGATCACCTTGGTTTCAGGCCGATCGATGAGCACGTCTGGCGGCAAGGTCTTGATCAGTGCCTCGACGTCCATTCGATCGACCCTGATCGCATGAAAACCTTCCTGATCATCGTGGCGGAAGGCGGCCAGTCGCCCGTCCTGAATGGCTGCGATCAGCGCGGTGAGCCGCACCCCAAGCGCGCGCCTGGTCATCAGGAGTGTGTCGGCGTTCCGCGAGGCCTGTTTCTTTCTGAGGCGCGACGTCAGCGTTTCGCGCAATGCAGTGGCATCAGCCCGCCGCCACCTGTTCAGGACCTTCGCAGTCTTGAGGTATGGTCGCAGCACGCCCTCTGCACAAAGTGCTTCGAACTCCGTTTCGGTTGCGCTGAGTTCCGTCATTATGTCGGACCCGGGAACGAGATGCGGGATTTCCGCAAGGAAGGCCGCGTAGGCCTCTGCGTCGAAGGTCCGGGGGTGCGTCTGCTGACATTGTGTCGGGTCGAAGACGCCCTCAGCGGTCAGTATGTCCTGAAGCAGCCCTTTGTGCAGTCCTGTCTCTTCAGCAGCACTGGCGATGGTATGGAAGCGGCGCGTCTCCACCACTTGCCCTAGGAGTGTGTCTCCCGGCGCGATGGGCCAGAAGGTCATCAGTTCATCACGAATGATTTGCCGGAAGTCGTTGAACTCCATGCTGTCCGGGTAGGCCTCGACAAGTGTGTAAGATAGGCTCTTCAGGGGGGATTTTGAGATTGTGAGCGTGCCGTCGTCCCTGCGGAGAAGACTGCGCACCGTGGCGCGTATTGCGTCCGGCCCGGAGCTGATGACACCGAATCCGGCTGCCTTGGCCGCGCGGTCATTGGGGGTCAGACTTTGATGCCGGAGAATATCTTCGCCGAGCGCCAGACACATGGTCATGCCCGCGAAGCTGGTCTGGGTCCGCAGCCATGTCAGATCTTGGTTCTCGGATAGTCGCTTGTCGAGCCAGGCATCGTAGGCGCTGACCGCGACGCACTCAGTCTTTGCTGTCATTGATGTCAGGTCTGGCAACAGTGGGCGCAGGTGTGCGCCCATGTCTTCACGACGTACGGGATTGCCTTCTGTCCAGAGCGGGACCAGAGGCTGCTGATGAGTTTGCAGATGTCGACGCCACGGCACAGCCAATGCCCTTGCATGGGCGTCAGCCTAGCCGACAATGGTACCGCCACTTGAAATGCCGATGTCTATGCCAGCCAACTTGGTATGGGCATGAGCGTCATGACTGCGCGTGCCTACCAGCCCTTGGATAGCGTCGAGATCCAACCCCACGCTGAGTGAGCTGCATGACCGACATTTGAGAGAAGCTCGCGCGCGTCGCGCGCGGGACTCCGGTTTCTTCCCGGATTCACGCGATCCGTCGAGCTACCAGACGCTCGCACAGCTCGAGGCTCGCGCGAGCAAACTGCTTCAGGTCGAAACGCGACCTGCCGCCTACGTCGGCGCGACTGCTGCACCCGGGCATCTCATGAGTAGGGGCCGCACGTCAGGTGTGGTGCCGGTACGCCCGGCCGGTATGGCGCCGTCCAAACCACCATCCGCTTCGACGCCCCCCAGGGCAAACGCATCTCCGCCGCAGTCCGCTGGACCGACGGATGTGCCCCCAAACTCAAAATGAAGTTGGTTTGAAGCCGTTGGAACTGCCGACTACATATTCCAATTACGCCTAGCAACTCGAAAGAAGGTGTTCCCAAATTGAGGTCTGCATTGAGGATCTCAAGCATCGTACCCTTGCACCCGCGGCGAACTTCCGCTTCCCGCCGATTCCGTGGAAAAACACGCGCTCGCTGATGCAGAATTCTGCCCCATGAAGAGACCGCAAGCGCCTCTCTTATCAGGCTTTTCGCGAATCGGCCAACCCCAAAGATGCTGTATTGGGGCTTTCGGTTGGTCGCAGCATTGAGGATTGCTTACCAGCTGCTGTTCTTGTGTCGTTAGCTCTGGCGGGTCTTCCCGCGCGTTTCTTTTCTGAGAAAGGGCTTGGCCATGGAACTCTTCGTTGGTTTGGACGTCTCGCTGAACAGCATCGCG